>Ga0187890_10000114_pt1 | contig 53853 bp, 47 predicted proteins | sample June2016WEW_21_1_FD_133005 | JGI IMG/M metagenome (GOLD analysis project Ga0187890, IMG submission 133005) | Peatland microbial communities from SPRUCE experiment site at the Marcell Experimental Forest, Minnesota, USA - June2016WEW_21_10 | ecosystem: Environmental > Terrestrial > Soil >... | reverse complement strand
CTCCTCGGTGACACCTGGGCGGTCGTCGTCGGCCAGTTGGCCGAACCGACAGACTTCCTCCTCCTGGCCGAGGCGCTCGGCGATGAGGAAGACCCCGACATCTGGTCCCAGGTCACCGCGGCGCTCTCCCTTCTCGACAGGGCCGTCGAAGACGACGCCCGGACGCTCGTCGCCTCGTACGGGCGCGCCCTGCTGGCCCCGGTCATGGCGCGCCTGGGATGGGAAGCCCGCAGCGGTGAAGGGTCCCGCACCCCGACGTTGCGGGCCCAGGTCGTGGCCACGCTGGGGACCATCGGACGGGACCCCGGGGTCCAAGCGGAGGCCCATCGACTCCACGACGCCGCCCAGCAGGACGCGGTGGTGCTCGACCCTGATCTCGCCTCGGCCATCATCGGCGTGGTGGCCGCCTCGGGAGGGCCCGAGGACTACGAGGTGTTCCTGGAGCACTACCGGCACCCGGCCACGCCCCAAGAGGAGATCCGCTACCTCTACGCCCTGGCCGGGTTCAAGGACCCGGCGCTCGCCGCCCGGACCTTCGGGTTCGCCGCCACCGAGGTGCGATCGCAAAACGCCCCCTTCGTCATCCAGCTGTTGCTGTCGAACCGTGACAACGGTCCGTCGATCTGGCCTCTCGTCGAGGAGCACTGGGACGAGCTGGTGGCACGCATCCCGGCCAACATCCTCCCCCGCATGCTCGGTGGGGTGACCTCGTTGTGCCGCGACACGGAGCTCGCCGACCGGATCACGACGTTCGTCGGTGCCCATCCCCTGTCCATCGGCCAGCGCACCGTGGACCAGAACCTGGAGCGTCTGGGGATCAACGTGTCGTTCGCGGGCTCCCTGCGCGACACGGCCGTTGCCGTGCTGAACGCTGGGCTCCAACGCCTGGAGACGCGCTGAACCCCAGCCTGCTCCTGACCCGGACCGCAGCGCTGGGCCGTGGCCGGCACGGCGGGGCCGCGTCGATCCACAGATGAACTTCACGATCCTCGCCATCACCTTCGGCCTCATCTTCGTGGCCGAGCTGCCCGACAAGACGATGATCGCCACCATCGTCATGTCGAGCCGGTATCGACCACTGCCGGTGTGGATCGGCGCCGCGCTGGCCATGGTCGTCAACGCGGCGGTGGCCGTCCTGGCGGGCCGGCTCCTCGAGCTCCTTCCCCACCGTTGGGTGGAGGCTGTCGTGGCCGCGCTCTTCGCCGCCGGATCGCTCTACCTGATCTTCGTGAAGGAGTCCGCCGAGATCCACGAAGCAGAGGAGGAGGCGGACGAGCTCCGCTCGGGCCGCCGGGTGGCCCTGGGGGCCTTCACCGTCATCATCGTGGCCGAGCTCGGAGACCTGACCCAGATCCTCACCGCCAACCTGGCGGCCCGCTATCACAGCCCCTTGTCGGTCTTCGTCGGATCGGCCACCGCTCTCGTCACCGTGATGGGGATCGGCGTGATCGGCGGCCGGGTCCTGCTCCGGGTCCTGCCCCTTGCCACCATCCGCAGGGCGGCGGGGGTCATCCTGGCCGGCTTCGCTATCTTCAGCGCGGTGCAGGCGGCGAGAGGGTGACCATGGAGCACGACAACGGAGGTGACATGCACCAGCGCACGCAGCAACTCTTCGCCCACGCCCGTGGCGCCAAGGGCTTCATGCCCGACGACGAGGGGACTGCGCTGTTCGAGGCGGCGCTGCGCGCCGGCCGCCTCGGGCCCGGTGACGGCACCTTCGTCGAGATCGGGGCGTGGTGCGGGAAGTCCACGGTCTACCTCGGCGCCGCCGCCGAAGCCACGGGAGCCGCCCTGTTCAGCATCGACCACCACCACGGCTCGGAAGAGAACCAGCCGGGATGGGACCACCACGACAACGAGGTCGTCGACGCCGCCACGGGACGCATCGACACCCTGCCCTTCTGGCGGCGCACCATCGACGACGCCGGGCTCGGAGCATCGGTGATCGGCGTCGTCGGGACCTCCAGCGTCATCGCCGCACACTGGCGGACACCGCTCGACCTGTGTTTCATCGACGGTGGGCACGGCGCGGAGCCGGCCTGGGCGGACTTCAAGGGCTGGTCCCCGCACGTGGCCGTGGGGGGATGGCTCGCCATCCACGACGTGTTCCCCGACCCCGCCGACGGGGGTCGCCCCCCCTACGAGCTGTGGTGCGCGGCGCTCGAGTCCGGTGAGTTCGTGGAGGACGGCGAGTGCGGGTCGCTGCGCGTGCTCAGGCGGGTGGTGCCCCCCACCGGGGTTCGGTGAGATCGAGCCAGTCCGGCAGGGACTCGCCCCGGAACAGGCCCGCCGCCGGCGACGCGTTGGACAGGGCGTCTGCGGCCAGGACGATGGCGCCGGCGGTGTAGGTCGTGCGCTCGGCGAAGGGGAACGTTTCCATCTCGGGATAGACGATCCCCGTCGTGTAGGAACCGTCGTCGTGGCGATGGGCCCGGGTCCAGGTGAGCAGGGCCAGCGCATCGCTCCGGCGCCCCACCGCGTCGAGAGCCAGGGCGCACTCGGCGGTCTCCGCAGCGGTGACCCAGGGACCAGTCGACACACAACGCACGCCCCGCCCGTCCATCACGAAGGTCTCCCACCAGGCGTCGATACGTGCCGCCGCGGCCTCGCCCGAAAGGGCCCCGGAGAGCACGGGGTAATACCAGTCCATGGCGAACTCGTGTTTGGGCTCGAACACCTCGGGTGCGTGGGCGATGGTGTGGGCCAGGCGCCCGGCGGCAAGCTCCCAGTCGGGACGCTCGTCGCCGAGCGCCTCCGCGCACGCCACCCCGCAGCGCAGGGCGTGATAGATCGACGATGACCCGGTCAACAGCGGATAGCGCCCGGGGTGCCCGTCGGGATCGACCGACCACAAGATGGCGCCGTCGTCGCGCTGGAACCGCAACACGAATTCGAGCGCCTTGTCGAGGACCGGCCACATGGCCCGCAGGGCCGAGACGTCCCCGGTGACCCGGAAGTTGTGCCACACGCCGGTGGCGACATAGGCGCAGACGTTCGTGTCGAGGCGAGGGTCCTTCACGCCGCTGGCGGCCAGGTAGTAGTTGAACCACGAGCCGTCGGGAAGTTGTGCGTCGGCCAGCCACTGGTAGGCGAGGGTCGCCTCTTTGTGAAGGCCGGCCACGCTGAGCGCCATCGCCGACTCCACGTGATTCCACGGGTCACAGTGGCCGCCCTCGAACCACGGGATCATCCCGTCGTGGAGCTGCACGGCGGCGATCGACGCGGCCGTGGCGACCACCTCTTTCGCACTGAGGACCCCGGGGACCTCGGGGACCTGCGCCACCACGGGGCCGTCGACGAGCACGGGGTCCACCTCGCGCAGCGGGCCCGCCATCGGGAACGTTCCTTCGGTACGGGTCATGCCGGCTTCTCCAGGTAGACGACGAGGCTCTTGCCGAGCACGGGATTGAGCACGCGTTCGGTGACCCGCGTGAGGCGCGGGGCGCGCATGATGTCCCAGACAAGGAGCCGGTGATAGGCGCGCACGGCCGGGTGGTCGTCGCGTCGTGGTCCCACCCAGCAGCGCAGCCACCAGTACGGCGAGTGCAGGGCATGGGCATGGTGGCTGGCGACGGGACGCAGTCCCGCGCGCCGGAGGCGTTCCACCAAGGTGGACCGCCGGTAGATGCGAACGTGGCCCCCGGGGATGTCGTGGTAATCGTTCGAAAGTGCCCAGTTCACCGCTTCGGGGCCGAACCGTGGCACCGTGACGGCCATGGTGCCTCCGGGCCGCAGGACCCGGGACAGCTCGGCCATGGCCGAGTCGTCCTCGGGGATGTGCTCGAGAACCTCCGAGGCGATGACGCGGTCGAAGCTGGCGTCGGCGAACGGGAGATGCAGGGCGTCGCCCTGGACCACTCCCGCCTCATCGTCGCAACGCACCTCTCCCGCATCGACCATGGCGCCGATGGTGTCTCTGACCTGCGCGACCTCGGTGGCCTGGGCGTCGAGCGCCACGACGCGGGCCCCGAGCCGCACCGCCTGGAAGGCGTGACGGCCCCCGCCGCATCCGAGGTCGAGGAGCCGTTCACCGCGACCCACCCCGAGGCGTTCGTAGTCGACGGTCAGCACGGCGAGCCCGCCTTCTGGGCGCGGTGATGGTCATCGAGCAGGAGCCGGTATTGCTCGGCGGTGCCCCGGGCGGTGGCCTCCCAGGTGAACCGGCCCAGCACCCGCTGGCGCCCCCCTTCTCCGAGCCGAGCCGCCAGGTCCTCGTCGTCGAGGATGCGGCGAATGCCCGTGGCCAGAGCCTCGGGGTCGTCGGGGGTGACGAGCAGTGCGGTCTCGCCGTCGTTGCCCACCACCTCGGGAAGCGCCCCACCGGTCGTCGCCACCAGCGGGACGCCACACGCCATGGCTTCGATGGCGGGCAGGGAGAAGCCCTCGTACAGCGAGGGGACCACGGCCACCTGGGCTTCGGCGTACATGCAGGCCAGCTCGTCGTCGGAGATCCCGCTCACGCAATGCACGGCGCGCGACAGCCCGAGGCGGTCGATGGTGCGGGCCACGCGCCCCCCTTCGGTGGGCCGACCGATGACGACCAGCTCGACATCGCGCTCGGTGCGCAGCTTGGCCACCGCCTCGAGGAGGGGCACGAGTCCCTTCATGGGCACGTCGCTCGAGGACGTCACCATGAGGCGCCCCGGGATGCGGGGCCGCTCGGGGCGGGGTCGGAACACGGTGTGGTCGACGCCCACGGGGACGACGGTCATGCGCGCCAGCGCGACCCCCATCTGCGCGGCGATGTCGATCTTGGAGGACTCCGAGACCGTGACGATGCGGGGAAGTTGTCGGGCCACCCGCATCTGCATGCCGAGGAACCCGAACCACCGTCGCTGGGTGAACCGGCGATAGGCGTTCTCGGCGTGGGAGAGCGCCAGCACGCGGTCCACGGTGATGGGGTGATGGAGGGTGGCGAGCAGCGGCCACCCGTCGGCCATCATCCCGAGCAGTCCCGACCCCAGGCATTGATTGTCGTGCACCAGGTCGAAGTCGTGGCGTCGTGTCGCCAGCAGCCGTTGGGCCCGAAGGGAGAAGGTGCGCGGCTCGGGGAACCCGGCGCTGCACATGACCCCGAACTCGAGCAGGTCCACCGACGAATGGAACTCGCGCGGATGGGGCACCCGAAAGGGGTCGGGGTCGCGGTACAGGTCGAGACCGGGAACGGGGGTGAACCCCACGCCGTCGTCGAGCACGGGCCAGGGCTGGCCGGCGAACACCTCCACCGAATGGCCCAGCGCCACCAGCTCGCGGGCCAGGTGGCGGGTGTAGACGCCCTGGCCTCCGCACCGGGGGTTCCCCCGGTAGACGAGGTAGGCGATGCGCAGGCCGCCGGGCTCAGGGGGGGCCGCCGGCCGGGCCGGGGGGACTTCGATATGGGCGCTGCGCTCCCACGAGTCACGGATCTCCGTCCAGCGCTGCCTGGGGCTTTTAGGCACGCGGGTGGCCAGCGTGGGAGATCATGGCCGATCAGCCTCCCAAGGATCGCTCCCCGGGCGCAAACGACCCCCCGCCCCCGCCCCAGCACCCGTCGCCTCGGCCCAGGCGCCTCACCAGGGCCAAACGTGTGTTTGGCCGGGGGCGCCATCCGGTAGGTTAGGGACGGCTTTACGCACCGCGTCGCTCGAGGAGCGCCAAGGATGGCCATCGAGATCCTGCACCTGTCCAGCGTGGTCAGGGGCGCGCTCGTGGACCAGGACGGTGACCGGCTCGGGCGAGTCGAAGACCTCATCGCCCAACTGGGCTTTGCCCCTCATCCCCCCGTCACCGGCGTCGTCGTCCGCATCGCCCGGCGCCAGCTCTTCGTCCCCATCGCCCGTATCCCCGACCTCCAACCCGGCCGGGTCCAGTTCGTGGGCGACACCGTGAGCCTCAAGCGCTTCGAACGGCGACCCGGCGAGGTGCTGCTGTCGGCGGACCTGCGGGCCCGACATCTCATCAACCTGCAAGGGGCCCGGCTCATCCGGGCCAACGAGATCGAGCTGGCCCGCGTGGACGGACGATGGGAGGTCGTGGCGGTCGACCCCAGCCCGCGCGTGGCCCTGCGGCGCCTGCTGCCACGCGGCATCGGCGGGCGCATCCCGGCCGGCAAGGTCGTGGACTGGGCAAGCATCGAGCCCTTCGTGGCGCACGTCCCCACGGCGCGCCTGCGCATCCCCTACCGCAAGCTGGCTCGCCTGCACCCGGCCCAGATCGCCGACCTCGTCGAGGCGGCGTCGCACGAAGAGGGCGAGGAGATCATCGAAGCGGTGGGCCAGGACCGCGAGCTCGAAGCGGACGTGTTCGAGGAGCTCGACACCGAGCACCAGATCGAGTTCGTCCGCAGCCGGACCGACGCCGAAGCGGCCCGACTCCTCGCCACCATGGCCCCCGACGACGCCGCTGACCTCGTCGTGGAGCTCGACCAGGAGCACCGTCTGCCCGTGCTGCAGCTTCTGCCCATGGCCCAGCAGCGCAAGATCCGGTCGCTTCTGAACTACAACCCCGAGACCGCCGGCGGGCTCATGAGCCCCGACTTCCTCTGCCTGGCGGAGTCGACCCCGGTGAGCAACGTCCTCGAGGCCGTGCGCTCCAGCACCGCACCCCCCGAGGCCCTCGCCGTGGTGTTCGCCCGAGGCGACGACGGCCGGGTCACCGGCTCGGCATCGGTGGTGCGGCTGATCCAGGCGCCACCGACCGCCACGCTGGGCTCGGTGGTCCGCCCCAACCCCGCCCACGTCCACCCCGACTGGGACGTCCACAGCGTCACCCGCAAGATGACGGACTTCAACCTGACCGTGGCCCCGGTCATGGACGAGCAGCACCGCATGGTGGGAGTCATCACCGTCGACGACGTCCTCGAGATGCTGCTTCCCACCGGTTGGCGACGTGACTTCGGGATGACCTCGGTCGAGGAATGAGCCGTCGAACCCGGCCCGTTCAGCTCCCGCACACGAGGCGGACAAGGTAGGCTCGACCTCGAAGAAGCCGCACCTCAGCCGGGTTTCCCGGCGAGAGAGGGTGCACCGTCAGCAATGTTGGCGGCGAGTCCGGCGCCCTACCGGATGTCACCGCTTTCTCGGTGCGGCTCCGAGGGCCCGAAAAAGGAGCAGCGCTGCACGCTGACCCGTCACCTAGACGATTCACGCGCGCACGCCGCCAGGCAGGGTTGACGCCGCTGGGCTAACCGGAGGCCGACCGACGCCATGGCGTGCGCGCGATCCCTGCACGCCCACGACGCCGGCACCGTCGGGAGGTCCCACATGGCCCAAAAGGCCCTGCGCCCCGAGAATCCCATGCCCTCCGACGAGGGTATCCAGGGCGCGCTCGGGACCATCCATGACGAGGGGCCCCGCCGCTCGTGGCGGGGCCGGGCGCTCACCTTGCTGGCCATCATCGGCCCCGGGCTCATCGTCATGGTGGGCGACAACGACGCCGGCGGGGTGTCCACCTACGCCCAGGCCGGCCAGAACTTCGGGCTCAGCCTGCTGTGGACGCTCCCGCTCCTCATCCCCGTGCTCATCGTCAACCAGGAGATGGTGGTCCGCCTCGGGGCGGTGTGCGGCGTCGGCCACGCCCGTCTGATCAACGAGCGCTTCGGGAAGTTCTGGGGAGCGTTCTCGGTCGGCGACCTGTTCGTCTTGAACTTCCTCACCATCGTCACCGAGTTCATCGGCGTGAGCCTGGCGCTCGGCTTCTTCGGTGTGAGCCCCTACATCTCGGTCCCGCTCGCCGCCCTGGGCCTGGTGGCCATGACCGCCAGCGGGAGCTTCCGGCGCTGGGAGCGGTTCATGCTCGTGTTCATCGTGGCGAACTTCCTCGTGATCCCGCTGGCGGTCTATGCGCATCCCCACGCCGGGCCGGTGTTCAAGCACTTCGTGATCCCCGGGGTGGCGGGGGGCTTCAACTCCACGTCCATCCTGCTCATCATCGCCATCGTCGGCACCACGGTGGCGCCGTGGCAATTGTTCTTCCAGCAGTCCAACATCGTCGACAAGCGCATCACCCCCCGTTGGATCAACTACGAGCGGGTCGACACCGTGCTGGGGTCGTTCATCACGGTCCTGGCCGCCAGCCTCATCATCATCACCGTGGCCTTCGCCTTCGCCCACACCCATGCGGCGGGAAGGTTCACCAACGCCGCGGGCGTCGCTCATGGGCTCGACCATTACATCGGGAACGCCACCGGCACGCTCTTCGCCATCATCTTGTTGAACGCGTCGATCATCGGGGCCGCGGCGGTGACCCTGGCGACCTCCTATGCCTTCGGTGACATCTTCGGCACCCGGCACTCGCTCAACCGCCGGGTGCGCGACGCCAAGTTCTTCTATGCCACCTTCACCGGGATCGTGGCCTTGGCGGCTACCATCGTGCTGATCCCCGGGGCACCACTCGGGGTCATCACCACCGCCGTCCAAGCCCTGGCCGGGATCCTCCTCCCCAGCGCCACGGTGTTCCTGCTCCTGCTGTGCAACGACAAGGCCGTGCTCGGTCCCTGGGTCAACCGCCCCTGGCTCAACGTCGTGGCCACCTTCATCGTCTCGGTCCTGTTCGTGCTGTCGCTCATCTTGATGACCACGACGGTGTTCCCCCACATCGACGTGCCCGCCCTCCTCGCCGTCCTGTCGGGTCTGCTCGGGCTCATCCTGGTGGTGGCGGGGGCGCTGTACCTGCGGGCCCTGCGGCACCGGGTCGGCCCGGACCCCATCGAACGGGAGCGGCGGCTGACATGGCGCATGCCCCCCCTCGCCCTGATCGAGCGGCCCAAGTGGACGCGGGGGCGGACGACGACGATGTACCTCATGTACGCCTATCTCTTCGTGGCCGTGGCCCTGTTGTTCGTGAAGGCGGTGCAGCTCAGCTGAGACCGCCCCGTGCCGTTGTCCCCGGAGCGCGTCCGGCGGTACCTTCGGCCCTATGGACCTGACCTACCCCCCCGAAGCCGAGGCGCTGCGCAAGGAGGTCAGGGGCTGGCTCGAGGACAACCTCCCCGAGGGGTGGTTCGAGGATGGGTTCACCCTCACCGGGCCCGCCCGCGACGCGTTCAACGCCGATTGGGTCCGAAAGCTCCGCCAGGGGGGATGGATCTGTGCGTCGTGGCCCGAGGAGTACGGCGGCAAGGGCCTGTCGCTGATCGAGCAGGTCGTCCTCAACGAGGAGTTCGCCCGGGCCCAGGCGCCCATGCGTGCCGACTTCTTCGGTGACACGCTCGTCGGGCCGACCATCTTGCAGTGGGGAACCGAGGACCAGAAGCGACAATTCATTCCGAAGATCCTCGACGGCACCATCTCGTGGTGCCAGGGGTTCTCCGAACCCGATGCGGGGAGCGACCTGGCATCGCTGTCGACGAGAGCCGATCTCGACGGGGACGAATGGGTGGTGCACGGCCAGAAGGTCTGGACCACCCAGGCGCAATTCGCCGACTTCATCTTCCTGCTGGCCCGGACCGACCCCGAGGCCCCCAAACACCAGGGGATCTCCTACCTCCTCGTCCCGATGAAGCAGTCGGGGGTCGAGGTGCGACCCATTCGACAGATCGACGGCTCATCGGAATTCAACGAAGTGTTCTTCACCGGCGCCCGCTGTCCGCGGGAGAACGTAGTGGGGGGGGAGAACAACGGGTGGAAGGTGGCCATGACCACCTTGGGCTTCGAGCGGGGCGCGTCCTCGACCACCGGGCACCGGCGCTTCGCCCGGGAGCTCGACCACATCATCGAGGACGCCCGACGCACCGGCCGCGACACCGACCCCGAGGTCCGTCAGGGGCTGGCGCGCGCCTGGTCCAAGGTGAAGATCATGCAGATCAACGGTTACCGGTCCCTTACCGACGCGCTCAACGGCACCCACCATGCCGCCGCGCTGGGCGCCACCCACAAGATGTTCTGGTCCGAGTACCACCGCGACGTCATGAACCTGGCCATGGACATCCTCGGCCTCGAGGGACAGGTCCTCGGCGGCGGGGGCGGCCATGAGGAGGATGCCCTCCGGCCGCGGCGGGGTGCGGTGGACTACCCCGTCGGTGAGCTCCAGGCGTCGTTCTTCTTCAGCCGCTCCGAGACGATCTGGGGCGGCACCGCCGAGATCCAGCGCAATATCGTGGGCGAGCGGGTTCTCGGCCTTCCCAAAGAACCGAGACCCTCGACCGCCTGACCCCGGCGTCCGGCCCCGCCTCAGCGAATGGGGCTCCCGAAACGAATCACGTTTCCGTCGGGGTCGATGACCGACCCCTCCCGCTTCCCATAGTCCTCGTCACGCGGGCCCTGCACCTCGATCCCGGCTCGTCGCCACTCCTGCGCCACCCGGTCGGCGTCGTGGCAATGGAGATAGAGGACGCCATGACCCGGAGCTTCGTCGGCTGCAGCTTGGGCAAGGTGGATCATGAGGTCTCGATCCCGGTGCGCGAAGGCATAGGTGTCGTCGTGAAACGACACCTCGAAGGCCGCTCGCTCGAACCAGGCGACCGAGCGCGCCACATCGGCGACCTTGAAGATGGGCTCGAACCCGGTGACCGACCACTTCCCCGTCATGAGCTGCACCTGGCCGTCCCGCTGCCCATCCAGCCCGGCGAGGCAGTCGTGACAGATGGGCAGGTCGGGGTGCGAACGGAGTCTGACCCACCAATCCACCGGCATCGAGCAGCAAGAGCACACCACGGCCATGGCCACCAATGTAGGGGCCACGTGTTTCCGGTCTCAGGCCACGCCGAGCTCGGTGCCGGGCTCCGCTTCGTCCACCACCCGCGCCGTGGCCAGTGCCTCGACCCGGCGATGCTCGTTGCGGTGGCGCAGCCGCGTCACCGTCGACGCCACCAGCGTGGCGGTGGCGCCCACCAACAAGGCGACGCGCGGGCTCGAGGTCTGCGAGATCCAACCCACCAACGGCGCCCCGATGGGGGTGGTGCCCAAGAAGCCCATGGCGTAGAGCGCCATGACCCGGCCCCGCATGGTCGGCTCCACCTGGAGCTGAATGGTGGAGTTGGCCGTGGCGATGAAGGCGATGGACAGGCCACCCATGAACACCAGGGCCACACCCGCCACCACCAGCGTCGGTGACAGCGCCACCACCCCGATCATCACGCTGAAGGCGATGCCCACGCCCGTCAGCCGGTGGATGTTGGGCTTGCCCCGGTTGGCCACGATGAGCCCCCCCACCACGGCCCCTCCCGCCATGAGCGAGGTGAGCAGCGCGAAGGTCCCGGCCCCGCCGTGAAACGTGTCTTGGGCCAGCAGTGGGAGGATCACCGTGAAGTTGTAGGCCAGGAGGCCGACCACGAAGACGAGCATCAAGGGGTCCCGGAGGTTCGGGGTCCGCCACGCATAGCGCACGCCCTCACGGAGCTGGCCCTTGGCCCGGGCCACGCGCTGGGCCACGTGCAGCTCCGACCGACGCATGAGCATCAACGCCACGATGACCGCCACGTAACTCGCCGAGTTGGCGAGGAAGCACACCCCGAGCCCGACCGTGGCGATCAGGATGCCCCCGATGGCGGGCCCGATGACCCGGGCCCCGTTCATGACGATGCTGTTCAAGCTCACGGCGTTGGTGAGATCGTCCTTGCCCACCATCTCGATGACGAATGTCTGGCGGGCAGGGTTGTCGAACATGTTCACCACCCCGAGGAGCAGCGAAAGCAGGTACACCTCCCACAGATGCGCGGAGCCCGCCGGGCCGTGGCCGATGAGCACCAGGAGCCCCAGCGCCAGCGCCAGGCAACCGGCGGAGGTCTGGGTCGTGACCAGGAGGCGCCGCTTGTCGACGCGATCGGCGATGAGGCCGCCCCAGGCTCCGAAGAGGAGCATGGGCAGGAACTGCAGGGCCAGGGTGATCCCGATGTCGACGCCGCGTTCGTCCTTGGGCGCGAGGTAGTGGACCACGAGCCAGGCCAGGGCGACGCTCTGCATCCACGTGCCGCTCACCGAGATGATCTGCCCGGTGAAGTACAGCCGGTAGTTGCGGGTGTGCAGCGACTGGAATGTCGTGTCGGCGATTCGCTTCAGGCGGATCACGGTTGCTCCACGAGATGTTCGAGCAACCCGACGACGTCCTCGAGCGCGGCCCGCTCGTCCGCCGGCAACCCGCGCAGCCGACGCACCAGGTAGGCATTGCGCAACGAGCGGCTGCGCTGCAAGGTGCGTCGACCCTCGGCCGTGAGCTTCACCCGCACGATGCGGCCGTCGGTGTCGTCCTCCTGGCGTGCCACGAGGCCGGCGGCCTCGAGCCCCACCACGATCTTGGTCATGCTGGGCGGCTGCACCTGCTCCGAGGACGCCAGCTCGCCCAGGGTGGGGGTGCCGAGGCGTTCGACGGTGGCGAGCGCCGAGACCTGCGACGAGGTCACCCCGCCGGCGACCTGCTGGCGGAGCCGGCGCGACAGGCGCAGGATCGCCAACCGCAGCCGCGCCGCCATCTCGGCGTCCGATCCCGGAGGGACGCGCCACCCCGCCTCGGGCCCGCTGCCCGCGTTCGGAGCCGCCTCGCCCGGGTCAGGCCCGGGAGCGCCCTCGGCGCCGGGGGGGTTGGCGATCGTGGTCATCGTTCACCATTCTAATTAGTTTTCCTAAGTGATCGTTCCGGGCCGGAATCGGGCTCTCGGCGGCGCTCCCGGCCGTAGCATCGGGGGATGCTCCCCGACTACGCCGACTACGACCAGGCCACCGGATTGGACTGGTACGCCCTTGACCCCAATCTGGGCGCCCTCCTCGACCGCCACCTCCCCGACCCGGGCGACCGCGCCCTGGCCGAGGAGCACGTGGGCCGATTCGGGACCCTGGTCGGCCAGGTCATCGCCCCCCGAGCCGAGCTGACCGACAAGCACGGGCCGGTGCTGCGCCGCTACGACCGCTGGGGGGAGGAGGTCGACGACGTCGTCCACCACCCGAACTGGACCCAGAACAAGGCGGACCTGGTCCGCAACGGGTTCGTCAGCCTGGAGACCCTGGCCGGCCGTCCCGTGCCCGGCGTCGTGACGGCGTCGGTGTCCTACCTGGTGTCGCAGGCCGAGACGGCGATCTACTGCGGTCTCGGCATGACCTCGGGGGCCGCCGACATCGTGGAGCGCTACGCCCCGGGCGCCGCCCGGGACGACCTGCTCGGCCGGCTCCGGAACCTCGACCCCGACGAGGCCTGGGAAGGCGGGATGTTCCTCACCGAGCGCCAGGGAGGAAGCGACGTCGGGGCCAACACCACCCGCGCCGTGCAGGACGGCGACGAGTGGCTGCTGTCGGGGGAGAAACACTTCTGCTCCAACGTCGATGCCGAGGTGTTCATCGTCTTGGCCCGCCCCGAGGGGGCGCCGGGGGGAAGCCGGGGCCTCGCCACCTACATCGTTCCCCGCATCCTGCCTGACGGGAGCGCCAACGGCTTCAGGATCAAACGGCTCAAGCCCAAGCTCGGCACCGTGGGCGTGCCCACCGGGGAGGTGTCCCTCGACGGTGCCAGAGCCTGGTTGGCCGGCGGCTCGGGCGCACTCGACGCCGGTGACGGCTCGGCTGACGCGGCCCGTGACGGGCGGGGCATCAACCGCATGATGGAGATGGTCAACGGGAGCCGGTTCGGGGTGGCGCTCATGGGGCTCGGCATCCATCGTCGCTCGTTCCTCGAGGCGGCGATCTACGCGGCCCGGCGCTCGCAGTTCGGGAACCGCATCGACAGCTATCCGCTCGTGCGCGAGACCCTCGTGGACATGCTCGTGGACCTCGAAGCGGGCATGGCGGGGACCTATGAGTGCGCCGCCGCGGCCCGGGGAGCCCAGGACGCCGAGTCGGGCCGCCTGGTCCGCCGCATCCTCGTACCCCTGGCCAAGATGCGCTGCACGCGTCGGGCGCTGTGGGCGGCGTCGACGGGTCTCGAGGTTCTCGGAGGGAACGGGTACATGGAGGACTGGCCCATGGCGCGCCAGCTTCGCGACGCCCAGTGCCACACCATCTGGGAAGGCACCGAGAACATCTTGTGCATCGACGTCCGGCGGGCCATGCGGGGCGAACAGGCCCATGTCGCCCTGCTGGCACGGGCGGAACAGGCCCTCGAGACGGGCTCGGGACACAAGGTCCTCGGGGGGGCGCTCGACACGGTGGCCGCATCCCTGCGCGACACCAGGGTGGCGATCTCCTATCTCGAGGGCGCGCCCGACGACATCGCGCTGCTGCAGAGTCGGAAGTTCGCGGAGCTTCTCGCCGACACCGTGGAGGGGGCCTTGCTCGTCGAAGAGGCGGCATGGGCGCTCGACCGCAACGGCGACGCCCGCAAGGCGGCGGTGGCCCGGCGCTTCGTCAGCCGTCGACTGACGACCCCGGCACTGCGCGGCATCACCGACCCCGACCGCTCTGTCCTCGACCTCTTCGAGCCGCTCGTGCGCTACGGGTCGATCGACGAGTCCGACCTCGCCGCCTAGGACCAGGACCCGCCCCGCCACAGAGGGCTCGGGCCGTCAGAGCTCAGGCCCGCGGGACGTATCCCCCGCGGCCCAACGCCGCGCTGTCGAAGGGATCGGCGCTCTCGTCGACACCGCCCACGACCTCGGTGATCCAGTCGAGGCGCCCCCGCAGGATGCGGTCCACCCCACCCTGGAGCGTGGCCGAGGAGATCGCGCACGAGCTGCACGCCCCTTGCAGCTGGACCTCCACCACCCCCGAGTCGAGATCGAACGACACGAGCTCCAGATCGCCTCCGTCGGATTGCACGGCGGGACGCATCAACTCGATCAAGGCCCGCAGATCGGCCTCACGCTGGGCGCGGACTTCGGGGCTGACCCCGATCGTGCCGGGCTCGGGCGCGACCGGGGCGGAATCGTCCTGGTCGGGGAGCCGCACGTCGGGTTGGCTGAGGTCGGGCACCACTCCATTGTGCCGTGGCTCGGTCCCTACCGTGCCATCGTGTCGGCCCTGCGCTCCAGGGCCCGGGGCCGGGAGGCCTTTTTCCTGCTCACGGCGCCCCCCTCGACCTCCTCGGGAGAAATCTGACGGACCGTCACAATTGACCCCAGGTACGATGCCCCCGTGCCCCCCGACACGATGGCCGCGCCAGCACACCCGGTGCCGGGCGCGGACGCGGGAAGGCTCGGGCTCATCCTGCCGACGTTCCCCCAGGACCGCGCCGAGCTCCCCGACGCGGCGGCCCTGTCCGATCTGTGCCGACGAGCCGAAGCGGGCGGCGCCACCGCCCTGTGGGCCTGTGACCACCTCTACTGGCACGGTCCCGCCCTCGAAGCCCTGAGCGCGCTCGGGGTGGCGGCCGCGGCGACGAGCCACGTCGCCATCGGAACCTGCATCTTGCAACTCCCGCTCCGTCACGCCACCTCGGTGGCCAAGGAGGCGGCCTCCCTCGCCCACCTCTCGGGAGGCCGGCTGGTGCTGGGTGTGGGCGTCGGGACCCATCCCGGCGAGTACGCCGCGGCGGGGGTGGCCTTCGGCATCAGGGGACGGCTCCTCGACGACGGCATCGACACCCTGCACCGAGCGTGGGCCCAGTCCACCGGGGCGCCCTATGCGCAACTGCCCGCACCCGGCCCCATCCCCATCTGGGTCGGCGGTTCGAGCGAAGCGGCCCTGCGGCGCGCCGCGCAGCGCGGGGACGGATGGATCCCGCTGTTCGTGCCCCCCGACGAGTACCGCGCCGCCCTGGGCCGGCTCGACAAAGAGGCCGAGAGAGCAGGACGCGATCCCGGCGCCGTGGCCCGCGCCACCGTGGCCTTCGTGTCGGTGGGGGGCGCGGGAGCCGACGAGCGAGGGCTCGCCTGGATGTCCTCGCTCTACGGCCTTCCGGCGCGCTCGTTCGAGCGCCATCTCGTGACCGGCAGTGCCCGCACGTGCGCCTCGGCCCTGGCCCGATTCGCCGAAGCCGGGGCCCAACACATCGCGGTCTTCGTCACCACCGACGACCCGCTGGTACAGTTCGAGGACCTGGCCGGCGAATTCGCCGGCCTCGTCGCGTCCCCCATCATGGCGCCGAGAGCGACGGATGTGGTTGTGTCGGCCGCTCGCGACACGCGGATCCCGGAACAGGCTTGGAGGTGACGTCGTCATGCGACAAGACGTAAGCATCGTCGGGATTGGAATGACGCCGATGGACCGGCGCGACCAGACCCCCGCGGACATGGCGGGACAGGCGGTGAGAGCGGCCCTGGCCGACGCCGGGCTGTCCCCGGGCGACGTGGGCCTCGTGATCTCGGCCAATGCCCTGGGCGGCCGGCTGTGCGATCAGGGGTGCATCCGCGGGCAGAGCTGGCTGCGCGGCGTCGATCTCGGCACGACCGGGGTCGTCAACGTGGACAACTCCTGTGCGGGTGGATCATCGGCCATGCACCTCGGCTGGCTGGCCGCCCAGGCGGGCCAATCGCCGGTGCTCGTGGTGGGCGTCGAGAAGATGTGGACGGGCCACCGGGGCGAGACCATCGCCGGCATCGAGGACGGCCTGCCCTCTGACGAGCGAGCCGAGATACGCGTCCGCCTCGACAACGATGCCGGCAGCGTGCTCATGGCGCTCAACGCCGCGTGGGTCCGCCATCAGATCGACGACCGAGGGACCACGCCCGAGCAGATCGCGGCGGCGGCGGCCAAGGCCCGTCGGGCCGGGTCGCGCAACCCCCTGGCCCAGTTCAGGACTCCGGTCACCGTGGAGGAGGTTCTCGCCTCACCGGTCGTGGTCGCACCCTTGACCCGCCTCATGTGCTCGTCGTTCACCGACGGGGCGGCGGCGGCGGTGTTGTCGGCCGGCACCGCGCCCGGCGCGCCCCGAATTCGCGCCAGCGTGCTCCGTTCGGGCAACGGTGAGCTCGACTACCACGACAGGTTGCGCGAGACCGCCGAGGAAGCCTGGAAGGCAGCGGGTGCGGGCCCCGAGGACATCGACGTCGTCGAGCTGCATGACGCCACCAGCGCCGAGGAGCTCTACGCCCTGGAATCGCTGGGGTTCTTCCCCGCCGGCGAAGCAGGGCTGGCCACGCTGGCGGGTGACACCGACGTCGGTGGGCGGGGCGTGTGTGTGAACCCCAGTGGTGGTCTGGTCGCCCGCGGGCACCCCCTGGGCGCCACGGGCATCTGCCAGATCGCCGAGCTCGTGGCCCAGCTGCGAGGAACGGCCGCGGGTCGCCAGGTCCACCAACCGCGTCTGGCGGCCGCGGTCAACACCGGTGGGATCATGTCGGGTCGCGACACCGCCCTCGTGGCCGTGCACGTTCTCGAGCGCACCTGACCCCCGGTGCCTGGAGCAGTCGTCACCGGGTGGGGCATCGCCGTACCCGACAAGGTGGTCACCAACGAGGACCTCTCGGCGCGCCTCGACACCAGTGACCAGTGGATCACCGAGCGCACCGGGATCCGCGAGCGGCGCATCGGTGGCACCACCGCCGAACTGGCCATCGCGGCGGGCGCCCAGGCCCTGGCCCGGGCCGGTCGCACCGGGGACGACGTCGACGTGCTCGTGCTCGCCACCTCCACCCCCGACGCGCTGGTGCCGGGGACCTCGGCCACCGTGCAAGAAGGGCTGGGGGTGCGCGGTGGTGCCTTCGACGTCAACGCGGCGTGCTCGGGATTCGTCTACGCCCTCGTCGCCGCCCATGGCCTCGTGCTCGCCGGGGCCCGGCGCGTGCTCGTCATCGGGAGCGAGACGCTGTCGCAGATCACCGACTGGGATGACCGCAGCATCGCGGTGCTCGTCGGCGACGGGGCCGGGGCGGTGCTCCTCGAGGCCGTCGACGGACCGGGCCAGCTGCTGGCGTGGGACCTCGGCGCCGACGGATCCTTGCGTCACCTCCTCAAGTGCGACCACGGCGGGTACCTCTACATGAACGGCAAGGAGATCTTCCGTCATGCCGTGCGCGTGATCGTCGATTCGTCACTGAAGGCACTCGGCAAGGCGGGGTTCACGCCGAGCGACGTGGACCTCTTCATTCCCCATCAGGCCAACGCCCGCATCATCACCGCCGCCAGCCAGCGCCTGGGGATACCCGACGACCGCTGCGTGGTGACCATCGACCGCTACGGCAACACCTCGTCGGCATCGATCCCCCTGGCGCTCGCCGACGCGCTCGAGACCGACCGCCTCCGCCCCGGCGCGCTGGTCCTGCTGTCGGGCTTCGGGGGCGGGATGACCTGGGCCAGCGCGGTCCTACGATGGGGCGGATGACGACAGCAAGCTCCGACAACCGGCCCGTCCTGGTCGTCCTGGCCGCGGGCATGGCCAAGCGCTACGGCGGCTGCAAACCACTGGCACCGGTAGGACTGCACGGCGAAGCCGTGATCGACCTCATCGCCGGTGACGCCGTGTCGGCCGGCTTCGGTGACATCGTCCTCGTCCTCGGCCCCCAGACCGGACCGGCGATCAGGTACCACGTGGGTCGGTGCTTTCCGGCACCGGTCGAGGTCGCCTTCGCCGAACAAGGCGTGCCGCTGGGCACCGCGCACGCGGTCCTCTGTGCGCGCCGGCACGTGGGCGACGGCCCCTTCGGCGTGGTGAACGCCGACGACGTCTACGGCGCCCCGGCTCTGGCCCTGCTGGCCGGTCGACTGGCGCGCGGCGACGAGCACGCCATCGTCGCCTACCGACTGCGCGACACGATCGTGGCCGATGCCCCCGTGACCCGGGGGACCTGCCAAGTGGGACCCGACGGGCACCTGGTGCGGCTGGTCGAACGCCGAGGGGTGGCCCGGCGCGCCGACGGGGCCTTCGACGTCGGCGACGGGATCGACCCCGCCGAGCTCCCCGGCGACACCCCGGTGTCGATGAACCTGTGGGGGTTCCAGCCCTCGATCTGGCCCGTCCTCGAGCGCGCCGTGCTCGCCGCGCACCCTTCGGTGTCACCCGACGGCACCGTGCCCGACCCTGGCGCGCTCGAGAGTCACGCCGAGGTCCTGCTGCCCGAGGTGGTGGGCGACCTGATCGCGGGGCGGGTCGAGGGGGCCGAGGCCGCCGCGGTGCGGGTGCTCGACGGACCCGGTCGCTGCATCGGCGTGACCCATGCCGACGACCTCCCCCTGGTGCGCAACGAGCTCGCCCTCATGATCGCCCAGGGACTGCGACCCGAGGGGCCCTGGGACGCGGCAGCCTGAGCCGGCGTGCCCCCGCCCGACGTCGTGGCACCCACCCCGGTCCTGCTCCCCCGACCCCGCTCCTTCGAGCCCTCCCCCGACGGCCGGCGCGTCCCCGACCGCGTGCCCGTCGAGTCCCTCGACGCCACGCTCGCACCGCAGGGGTACCGGCTCGAGGTGGGCGAGGACGCCGTGCGCCTCGTCGGGGCCGATGAGGCCGGCCTGCGCCACGGGCGGGCCACCTTGTCCCAGCTGCGCCACCCGGCCAACGCCCCCGGCGGCGTCGAGGACGGCACCCTGGCTGCGTGTCAGGTGGTGGACTGGCCCGACTTCGCGGTGCGGGGAGTCATGGTGGACGTGTCGCGCGACCGCGTCCCCAGCATGGACACCCTGCGCGACCTCGTCGACCGGTTGGCGGGCTGGAAGATCAACCAACTCCAGCTGTACATGGAGCACACCTTCGCCTACGCGGGGCACGAGGACGTGTGGCGCCTCGCCGATCCCTACACCGTCCAGGACATGCACGACCTCGACGCCCACTGCGCGCGGCGCGGCGTGGAGCTCGTCGCCAACCAGAACACGCTGGGGCACTTCGAGCGGTGGCTCCGGCTGGCCCGGTACCGGCCCCTCGCCATCGCCCCCGACGGTTTTGACTGGATGTTCGGGATCCGCCGGCCCGCCCTCACGCTCGACCCGGCCAATCCCGAGGCGTTCGCCCTCGTCTCGGACCTCCTGGCCCAGCTCGTCCCCCAGGTGAAGAGTGGGCGCGTCCACATCGGGATGGACGAGCCCTGGGAGCTCGGCCCCGAACGGCACGGGGAGTGGGTGACGTGGCTGGGCGCCCTGCGGGCCCTGCCGGTCCTCGAAGGACGCGAGCTGCTCGTGTGGGGCGACATCCCCGCCGCCCATCCCGACCTCCTGGGCGAACTCCCCGACGACGTCACGGTGTGCGAGTGGGGGTACGAGGCCAACCATCCCTTCGAGGAACGCGCCGCCCGCCTCGAAGAATCCGGGGTGCCCTTCTGGGTGTGCCCGGGCACCTCGAGCTGGATGTCGATCTCGGGGCGCGTGGACAACATGATCGGGAACATCCGCAGCGCGGCGCGCTCAGGAGCCGCCCACGGCGCGCGCGGGCTCCTCGTCACCGACTGGGGCGACATGGGCCACCATCAACAGCCGTGTGTGAGCGACCCGGGCTTCGCCACCGCGGCCGCCTTCGGTTGGAGCGTCGAGGCCCACGCCGGGCTCGACGCCGACGAGCTCGCCACCGTGTTGGACGTGCACTGTTACGACGATCCGGCCGGCGTCACGGGCCATGCCGTGGTGGGACTGGGCCAGGCCTACCAAATGGTGGTGCCCCGGCCTCCGAACATGTCGGCGCTGGCGCTGCCCTATTTCCTGCCCCAGTGGCGGATGGGGAAGGCGGTCACCGCCGGGCTGAGCAGGGCCGATCTCGAGGCCGTGCAGGCGCTCGTCGACGACACCGCCGTCGCACTGGGCCGAGCCCGCCCGAAACGGCCCGACGGGCGCCTCGTCGTCGAGGAGATCGTCGCCACCGGGGCCCTCTTGCGCCTGGCCTGTCGCGACGTGGTGCTGCGGCTGGAAGGAGACGGCGGCTTGGCATCGGTGGCCGAGGCCGACCGGGCGACCTTGTCCGCCGAGCTCGAAGCCCGCATCAGGGAGTACCGCCGGCTGTGGCTCGAGCGCTTTCGGCCCGGCGGGCTCGCCGACAGCACGGCGTGGTTCGAGCACCTGCGCGACTGCTACCGGACCGGGAGCGCGCCTCGGTCGTGGTTCGGTCCCTTCGGTTGAGCGAAGGTTTGCCGAAAGGCCCCCGGTAGGCTGGACGAACCGACACCGATCGAGGAGCCACATCGTCGATGGACCGCGCCACCAGTCGCACCCGACGCCTCCTGGTCGCCCTGGGGCTGAACATCGCCCTGGCCGTGGCCCAGCTGGCCGGCGGTCTGGTCGCCCACTCCGTCGGGCTGCTCTCCGACGCGGGGCACAACATCACCGACGTGGCCGGCGTGGGGATGTCGCTCCTGGCCGTCAGGTGGGCGACGCGACCTCGGAGCCCGTCGCACTCCTTCGGGTACCACCGCGGGCCCATCCTCGCCGCCCTCGGGAACGCCGCGGTGATCGCGGTGATCACGGTCGCCATCGTCGTCGAGAGCGTGGCGCGCCTCCTCCATCCCCACGCGGTGCACGGAGGTCTCGTCGTGATCGTCGCGGCTGTGGCCTTCGTGACCAACGGCCTGGCGGCACTGGCGCTGCGCGAGCGCGGCCGCGACCTCAACATGCGCTCTGCCGCGCTGCACATGGGCGGGGACGCGCTGGGCTCGCTCGCCGTGCTGGGGTCCGGCGCCGTGCTCATCGCCAACCCTTCGCTCGAGTGGGCGGACCCCACCGCCTCGCTGGTCGTGGCGGCCATCATCGTGGTCGAGGCCTACCGCTTGCTGCGAGCGAGCCTCGACGTCCTGCTCGAGTCGTCCCCCGCCGATGTCGACCTCGCCGAGTTGACCGCCGTCATGGGACGAGTCCCGGGGGTGGCGGAGATCCACGACCTTCACGTCTGGAGCCTGTCGAGCGATGTCCGAGCGCTCTCGGCCCACGTCGTGCTCACCGGGCATCCCACCCTCGAGCAAGCCCAGGTCGTGGGAGACAAGGTGAAGTCGGCCATCGGGGGGCCCTTCACCATCGCCCACACCACGTTGGAGCTCGAGTGCGAACGGTGCATCGACGGGGAGGTCGACCCCTGCCTGATGGACACCGTGGCCGACACCAGGGGCGTCTCCTCGAGGTGACGGGCCGGGACGGGGGGACCGGCACCGTCCGGCGCCGGGTCCTGATCCACGGGCGCGTCCAGGCCGTCGGCTTCCGGGCGTCGTGTCTCGCCCGGGCCGCCGACGCGCAGGTGGCGGGGTGGGTGCGCAACACCGAGCACGGCGACGTGGAGGCCGCCTTCGAAGGCTCACCCCTGGCCGTCGAGGCGCTGGTGGCGTGGTGTCGCCAGGGACCCGCCTGGGCACGCGTCGATGGCATCGAGATCACCGAGGAGGACCCCCGCCACGACACCACCTTCAGGATCCGCTGACGACACGCCGGGCGGGCGCGCCGGGTCTGCGGAACGCGCGTACGCGGTGAGCGTGCGCGACGCGCCGGGACGAAGGTGTCGGGGCCCGGACGCGGCGAGACCCCGAGTAGCCGGTGCGACCGAAGTCGCCCGCACTCCTCGGGGCCGCGCCCTCGGCTGAGGGCTCGCCCTTTCCATGGGTCGGACGACCCCCGGTCCGGGCGTTGTAACGGTCGATCCCAGGGAACCTCCCGCTACTTCACCATCCGCCTCGCCGGCGAACTCGTCCCCCTCCGTTTCCCCGGTGATCCCGCCTTGCGGCGCTCTCTCCGGCTTCCAGAGGGTCGTTGTTCGTTCGGCTGATCACCACTCTGCGCCTGCGCTCAACGAAGGTCAATAGGGCGACGCGAAATCCCGATGTTCTCCAGAGAATTTGTCCCGCCATCCCCAATTGTGGGGAACATTTCCCCAGGAAGGTACAGGGTCTTCCCCAGGTCATCCCCAGATGACACCACCGGCGACGGGGCCTGTGGACCGTCGACCCGGCGTCGGCGACGGGCGCGTCACACACGACGCACCGTGGTGACAGATACTGGTGCCATGGACACCGTCGCCACCCACCCCGTCGGAGAATCGGCGGGCATCGGGATCGGGCTGGCCGTCGAGGACTGGACCGGCGACGCACGCTTCTACGAGTACAGCGCGGCGGTCGACCCCATCGGGTCCGGCCACACGAGCACGGTCCCGATCCGCGCCTTCCCGGCCCGGTGCCACGACCCGGACACGACCCGGGTCGTCGACCTGGACCTTTCGGACGTGCTCGGGACCTCGTACCCGGCCACGGGCCCGTCCCTGGTGGCCCGGTTCGTGTGCATCGCCGAAGGTGAAACCCTCGCCCTCGCCCCCAACGCCACCAGCGCCCTCTTTTACTGCCTGGAAGGACGCGGCTACTCCGACGTCGAGGGACCGGGAGGTGCGGGTCGGGTCGCCTGGGAGGCCGGCGATGTCGTCACCTTGCCGGGCTGCTCACAGGCCCGGCACTGCGCCGAGGTGGGTGCGGTTCTGTACCACGTCGACGACTCCCCGCTGCTCGCCTATCTCGGCGTGCAGGCCACCGAGCCCCGATTCGCCCCGACCCGCTTCGACGGCCGACGGGCCCGGGCGCGGCTGGCCGAGGTGGCCGCCGACCCCGACGCCGCCACCCGCAGCCGGGTGGCGGTGCTTCTCGGCAACGCCCGCAACGACCAGACCCTGACCGTGACGCACACGCTGTGGGCGATGCTCGGGGTGCTGCCCGCCGGGCACGTGCAGCGCCCCCACCGTCACCAGAGCATCGCCCTCGATCTCATCGTCCAGTGCGATCCGGGGTGCTACTCGCTGGTCGGCCCCGACATCCGGGCCGACGGCACCATCGTCGACCCGGTCCGGGTGGACTGGGAGCCCGGCGGCGCCTTCGTGACCCCGCCCGGGCTGTGGCACAGCCACCACAACGAGTCGGGGTCACCCGCCAACCTGCTGCCCGTCCAGGACGCCGGCCTCCATACCTACCTGCGCACGCTCGACATCCGCTTCACCGGCGCCTGATCGCGCCGCCGTCGTCTGGCGCCGCCGTCGTCTGGCGCCGCCGTCGTCAGGGGCGGCGAACGCTCACGACCCCTCGCCGTGGTCGGGCCCTCGACCGCGCTCGCCTGCCTCGAGCAGTCGTGCGATCTCGGCCACCTCACTGGTGACCGAACGCGCGAACCACGAGCGGGCCACGGCGTCGTGCAGCGATCCGAGCAGCCCGTGCCCGAGGTCGAGCTCCTCGACGTGGCGCACGCGCGTCCCCCCCTCCACCGCATCGATCTCGAACCAGGCGTGCAGCGAACGCGGGACGCCGTGCTCGAGGGTGACGTCGATGCTCGTCGGGCGCGTCCACCGGTAGCGCGTCACCACCGACCCTTTGAACAGGCCGAGGAACTTGCCGTCCTCGCGGGCCAGCATGCCGTCGGGGACATCGGCGAGCTTGGTGACCCACACCATCTTGGTGTCCGCCTTGGTGTACTGGGCCGGGTCGAGAACGAAATCGAAGACCTCGTCGGGAGTGACGCCTCTCACGACAGCGGTCCCTTCACCACGGATCACGACGCCACCTCCGGGGGCCGGGGGCGCTGGGGCCCGGGCCTGTCGGGTCGACATTAGAGACATTCCGAGAGCGGGGGGAGAGCGGTCCGACTGGACCCCGGGTTGCTGTTGGGCAAATGTTGGGAACCGATAGTGCAGCCGGTGAGGCTCGGGGATCACGGTTGGCCCAGACGACAGGGGGCAACCCGACCCGAGCCTGGGCTCGGCGAGGACGGTCGTGAGGGGGGGAAGGGTCCATGGGTCATCGATGCCGCGACTACTGCTTCCGGTGCGACCTGCTGCGGTTCCTTCGGGACGTGCTGGCCCACACCGCCCCCAAGCCTCCCTCCCCCGCCTCTCCCTCCTGAGAAGCCGGGACCCGTCCTCAGCCACCGAGGTGGTCTGAGAGGAAGGCCAGCGACGGGGGTTCCTGGGCCACGAAGAACGGCCCCGAGTGACATCCCTTGGAGAAGTCCACCGTGGCGTGGTGGAGCGAGGCCGCCAACGCCCGCACCCCGGGCTGGAACGGGTCGTCGAGGCCCGACGCCACCCGAACGGGGATCCCGGCCAGCGCCGAGGCGTGGGTGACGGCGTCGTAGGCGGCGAAATCCCGGGCTGAGGAGTACGCGCCGGGGTTGGCCCCGTGGGCCTCGGCGTAGGTCGTCCACACCGCCGGGCTGATGGCGGCCACCGCCCGCACCATGGCGGGATACCGCTCGGCCACCACGAGCGCCCCGTACCCGCCCATGGAGATCCCCATCGTGGCGAGCCCTTGGGCGGGCCGCCCGAGCCCCCGGGCCCGACACATCGGGATCAGTTCGTCGACCACCATCCCCAGCGGGTCGTCGCCGGGGTGGGGGTGCCAATACCCGCCTCCCCCGTCCACCGTGACCATCGCCATGGGGACCAGCGGTCGACCGTCCACCTTGATCGCCACCGCCTGGGCCGGCGACATCCCCGACAGGGCGTCGGTGTGGTCGGCCCCGTACCCGTGGAGCATCACGATCAGGGGGAGCACGCTCCCCGGGCCGTGGCCGGGTGGATAGGCGATCGTGTACCCGACGACCCGGCGCCGGGCCCGGGACAAGAACCGGCCCGAGGAGGCCGGGCCCGGGGTCGAGAACTCGAGCCCGGGTGAGGCCACGGCACACGCCCCTTCCACCGTGAGCAGCATCCCGTGCCCGGGGAGCACGCCTCGGTCCACGAGCTCGACGCCGGTGACCCCGGCCGCCGCCACCACGGCCGTCCCCAGGCCCCAGGCGAGGAAACGGCGCCGGGTGGAGGGCCGGTCGGGCTCCGCGCTGCCCGCCGGTGCGGCACCGCGCCCCTCGGTGGCGTCGGGATCGGACCTCGGACGCGGCGCCGTCGGCATCCCGGAAACTATATATCGGCTACCGATATACCGTCAACCGGTAGACCTGCCCCCGGACCCCCGGCCCGCCCCGATGTGACCAAAGTCACAACATGGGCGCACCCGGTGATGTCTCCTTACCCACGAGCACGCCCCGGTCGATGAATTCAACGAGGTAGTCGTGGTTGTGCGGGTGCGGTGTCGGCCCCGTCGGCTCGACGTCGTCGCAAAACGACAGGGGACACGATGGCATTCACCAATCGAATGTGCGATGAGTCTGGCGTGTGGACAGGGCGTTGTGGACACGGGCAGATCGTCGTGACCAAGGGTGAGCGCTTCCCCGAATGTCCGGGGTGCCGCCGGGGCATCGACTGGCATCGGATCGGAAGCGTCGGCGAGGCCCTGCGAGAGAAGCCGCGCCCGCTGTTCGCCGATTCGGCCGATGAGGGCTGGTGGCCGGGCAAACCCTCCCCGGAGGCCTCGTCGAGTCTTCAGTGAACCCGCGCCGCCGGTGAGCCCGAGGCCAGTGCGAGGTTGCAGAAGGAGACCGCCATGTCCCAGATGAAAATCGTCGACGACCCGGCCACGACGAACGACAACGACGATCCGGCGCGGCGGGCTCGGCTCGGCGACTGGCTCATCTCGCACGGATTCGTCACCGTCGCGGATGTCGATTCGGCATTGGCCGAGCAGATCGTCACCGGTGACCCCTTGGGCGCGCTGCTCGTGGACCGAGGCGTCATCGACGAGGAGGAGTTGAGCCGCGCCCTGGCCGGCATCTTCGACCTCCCCTATCGGGACCTCGTCGAGGAACCCCCGGACCCCAAGGCCATCGAACGCCTGCCCGAGAATTTCTGTCGACGCCGCGGTGTGCTCCCGGTGGCATTCGACGGCATCACGCTCCTGGTGGCCATCTCGGATCCTGCCGACGTGCTGACGCTCGACGACGCCCAGGTGGTGGCCGGTACCGAGGTGGACGCCGTCATCACGAGCCCGGGACAGCTCCATCGTGGCCTCGATGAGGCCTTCTCCTCGGGCTCCCCCGCTTTTGGGAGCGACCGTTCGGGCACGGGCGCCGCCGCAGCCGGGGTCGACGATGCGTGGCGGAACGACGTCCACGTGGTGACCTTCGTGGAGACTCTTCTCGACCAGGCCGTTTCCGAGCGTGCCTCGGACGTCCACATCGAGCCGAACGACGGTCGCCTGCGTTTCCGCTTGCGCGTCGACGGGGTCATGCACGACGCCATCGGTCTTGCCCCCGCCGTGCCCACCGGTGTGGTGAACCGGATCAAGATCCTGGCCGGCCTCGACATCGCCGAGCACCGCCGACCCCAAGACGGGCGCATGACCTTCACCTCGAGCGGTCGATCCATCGACGCCCGCATCGCCACGCTCCCCACCTCGCACGGCGAGGCGATCACGCTGCGCCTCCTCGACCGCGACCACGGGCTCCTCAACATCGCCGGCCTCGGCTTCGATCCCGACGCCCTGGAGCGGCTGCGCCTGTCCTACGGGCGACCCTGGGGCCTGATCCTGGCGGTGGGGCCCACCGGATCGGGCAAGTCCACGACCATCTACTCGATCCTGACCGAGATCAACGACCCGAGCCGCAACGTCATCACCGTCGAGGATCCCGTCGAGTACGACATCTCGGGGATCAAACAGACCCAGGTGCTCACCAAGATCGACTACACCTTCGCGGCCGGCCTCCGAGCCATCCTGCGCGCCGACCCCGACGTCATCGTGGTCGGAGAGATCCGCGATGCCGAAACGGCGCACACCGCCGCCAAGGCCGCGCTGACCGGACACCTCGTGCTCTCCACATTGCATGCCAACGACGCGGCCACGGCCATCGCCCGGCTGCTCGAGATGAGCCTCGAGCCCTACCTGGTGGCCTCGTCGCTCACCTGCGTCGTGGCCCAACGGCTCGTGCGCCGGTTGTGCCCCCATTGCAAGGTCGCCTACCAGCCCGGCGACGACGAGCGTTTGGCCATCGCGTCGATGATGCCGATCTCGGCCTCCGAAGGTCTCCCCCACGACCTCACCCTGTTCGGCCCCGTCGGCTGTCGACAGTGTGATTACGGCGGCTACCGGGGCCGCAGCGCCGTCTACGAAGTCATGGTCGTGTCGTCACGCATTCGGACTCTCATCCTCGAACAGGCCTCGGCATCGGAGATCGAGGCCGTCGCCGTGGCCGAAGGCACCCAGCGGCTGCGGGAGAACGGGGTCGAGAAGGTCCTGGCCGGAACCACCAGCGTCGCCGAGCTCACCCGCTGCATCGCCTGAGGCGACGACGTCGCCCCGGCGTCCGACGTCGCTAGCTAGCGCGTCGAGATCGCCGACTCGAGGATGCGCCCCGCCGCCAACAGCCGCTCCTCGCTGTGCAAGGGCCCGATGAGCTGAAGGCTGGCCGGCAGCGCACCTGCGGTGGGCACCGGGAGGGCGAGGGCGGGAACGCCGGCCAGGTTGACCGGGAGCGTGCAGCGCGCCATGAGCAGCTCCTCGCCCCCGTCGAGCGGTGGGGGGAAGACGGTCAGCGTGGGGGTGGCGATGAACTCGACACGCGAGAAGATCTCCTCGAGGCATCCACCCCACTCCTGCGCGACCGCCCGGGCCGACTCGATGCCGCGGGCGTCGATGGAGCCGCCGAGGCGCAAACGGCCCACCACGTCGGCCCCCACCTCGCCCGGTCGACGCGCCACGAGCTCTTTGTTGGTCTCCCACGCCTCGGTGACGAGCAACAGCCCGGCGGCGGCCGTGGCGTCGTGCCATCGGGGCAGGGCGATCTCGCTCACCTCCCACTCGGCGCGGGCCAGGGCATCGTCGATCGCCGCGTCGATCAGAGGGTGCGCCTCCACCCGGAGACGCCCGACCCGGACCGGCATGGGTGGCCCGACCGCGAATCCGGGCTCGAGGAGCTCCATGCCGAGCACCAGGCCGGCCACGTCGCGGGCCATGGGGCCCACGGTGTCGTAACTGGGGGACAAGGGCCACACCCCGCCGAGGGGGACGCGACCCCACGTGGTCTTGAGACCCGCCGAGCCACAACAGGCGGCGGGAATCCGCACCGATCCGCCCGTGTCGCTGCCATAGGCAACATCGGCTTCGTGTGTGGCCACGGCCACCGCCGATCCGCTCGATGAGCCACCCGGGACCAGCGCGGGGTCGAGGGGGTTCACGGGCGTCCCGTACCACGGGTTCACTCCTGTCACCCCCAGCGCCAACTCGTGAAGGTTCGTCCGGCCCACGATCCGGGCGCCCGCCGCTCTGGCCCCCGCCAGGCACGTCGCATCGGCGCCGGCCGGCACGGCCTCGTTCGCCACCGCCCGGCACCCCGCCGTGGTGGGGACGCCCTCCATGTCGATGAGGTCCTTGATCGCCAGGCGGACGCCCGAACCCGAGGTCTCGAAGCGCGTGATGAACGTCGACATCGCCGTCCCTCCTCCGGTCGTCGGGGCTCCCACTGTTGCACGCCGGATCGGGGCCGAAGCAGCTGCTGGCGCCCAGGAGCTATAAACAGTGGGCCAGCCATCGGGGGGAGGTGGACGACGCACCCCTCCCGGCCTGCGCGCCGACATCATCGCAAGGGGGAGTGACATGGCCATGTTGAGCGCGCTCGAGATCTCGAGACGGGCCACGCTCGAGCCCGTCACCAAGATCGCCGCCGACGCCGGCATCCCCGAGAGCCTCCTCGAACCGTACGGCGAGTACGTGGCCAAGGTGAACCTGGACGCGATCGAGGCGCTTTCTGATCGACCCCGCGCCCGATACGTGGTCGTGACGGCGATCACCCCGACCCCGCTCGGCGAAGGCAAGACGACCACCACGCTCGGTCTGGGCCAAGCCATGCGCCATATCTCCAAACGCGCCACCATCGCCATCCGTCAGGCGTCGATGGGCCCGACCTTCGGCATCAAGGGCGGGGCCGCGGGCGGGGGGTACAGCCAGGCGGTGCCCTTCGAGGCGCTCAACCTCCACCTCACCGGCGACATGCACGCCGTGACCGCTGCACATGACCTGCTGTCGGCCATGGTCGACAACCACCTCCATCACGGCAACGAACTCGGCCTCGACATCCACAACATCACCTGGCGTCGCGTGCTCGACGTCAACGACCGCGCCTTGCGCAACCTCGTGGTCGGGCTGGGCACGGCCGAAGACGGGGTCCCCCGGCAGTCGGGATTCGACATCACCGCCGCCTCCGAGGTCATGGCGGTGCTGGCCCTGTCGCGCTCCCTGCGGGACATGCGCGACCGGCTCGGGCGGGTCGTCATCGGCTACACCGGCGCCGGCACGCCGGTCACCGCCGAAGAGCTGCGCGCCGCGGGCGCCATGACCGTGATGATGCGCGACGCCATCAAGCCCAACCTGCTCCAGACACTCGAGAACACACCCGTACTGGTGCATGCCGGGCCCTTCGGCAACATCGCCCACGGGAACTCGTCGGTGATCGCCGATCTCATCGGGATCCACACCGGCGACTTCCTCATCACCGAGGCCGGTTTCGGCGCCGACATGGGTGCGGAACGCTTCTTCAACATCAAGTGCCGGACCTCGGGGCTCGCTCCCGATGCCGCCGTGGTGGTGGCGACGGTCCGGGCACTCAAGGTCCATGCCGGCGGTCATCACGTGGTGGCGGGCAGGCCCTTGCCGCCGGCCCTCCTCGAGGAACGGCCCGACGAGGTGCAGGCCGGGGGTGCCAACCTCCGCAAGCAACTCGAGAACGTCCGCATGCACGGCGTGACACCGGTCGTGGCCATCAACTCCTTCCCCGAGGACTTCGCCTCCGAACACGCCGCGATCCGGGAGATCGCGGCCGAGATGGGCATTCGCAGCGCCGTCTGCACGCACTTCGTCGACGGGGGCCGAGGCGCGGTGGAACTGGCCGAAGCGGTCGTCGAGGCCGCCGCGGAGCCGTCGGAGTTCCGCCTCCTCTACCCGAGCGAGGCTCCCCTGCGGGAGAAGATCGAGACCATCGCCACCAGGGTGTATGGCGCGCAGGGCGTCGACTACTCGCCCGCGGCGTCGCGTCAGCTCGACACCTACGAGCGCAACGGGTTCGGCGAGCTCCCCATCTGTATCGCCAAGACCCACCTCTCGATCTCCTCGGACCCGAACCTGAGAGGGGCGCCGACGGGCTGGCGCCTCCCGGTGCGAGAGGTGCGGGCCTCGGTGGGAGCAGGCTTCGTCTACCCCATCTGCGGCGACATGCGCACCATGCCCGGTCTTCCCTCCCATCCCGCCGCCGAGCGCATCGACATCGACGAGAACGGCGAAGTGGTCGGACTGTCGTGACCCTGTCGCGGTGACCGGCTCGGGAAAGGGCTCGGGAGCGCGGTGAGCGAGCCCGGGACAGGCGGGGCCGGTGGTGGGTTCTCGTCGATGCCGCTCGACGACCTCCTCGAGGCCTTCTCCAGCGCCGACCCCGCGCCGGGCGGAGGTGGGGCGGCAGTCATCGCGGTGGCCCTGTCCGCCTCTTTGTGCGCCATGGCCGCTCGCCTGTCGGCTCGGCACATGCCAGGCGCCCAGGAGATCATCACCGTGGCCCTGTCGCTTCGCGACGGCTTGGCCCCGTTGTGCGAGCAAGACGCCGAGGCCTACAGCCGGGTCATCGCCGCCCACCGGTTGCCGGGGGGACCCGATCCCGACGAGCGCCGCCGCCGAGTGGTCGAAGCGCTGTCGCACGCCAACGCCGTGCCCCTGGCGACGATGAAGGCGGCCGCGGCGCTGGCCCCATTGGCGGCCCGACTGGCCGAGGAGGGGAATCCCAACCTTCGCGGTGACGCCGTGGTGGCCGCCGTCCTGGCCGGGGCGGGAGCCGAGGCCTGCGCCGCACTGGTGCGCACCAACCTGGTCGATCTTCCGCAAGACGATCGACACGTCGAGGTGCGATCGCTGCTCAAGGAGACCCTCGTGTCGGTCGAGCGGGCCCGGCGGGCGGGAGAGGCCGGGTCCTGATATTTCTCCTACGAAGCTTCGAAGCGGCCCCCGTCGATGACGGTCTCCCCGCGCTGATTGTCGGTGCGGAAGCGCACGACGTCGTCATCGACCCAGATCGAGACGGTGAGGGTGTCGCCGGGATAGGTCGGGCGCGAGAACCGTCCGGCCATCGACCCAAAGCGCGCCGGGTCCGACCCGCACACGGTGTGGAGCAGCGCCCGGCCCGTGAACCCGTAGGTGCACAACCCGTGCAGGATGGGCCGGTCGAACCCGGCCCGCTTGGCGAACACGGGATCGGAGTGCAGCGGGTTGCGATCACCCGAGAGCCGGTAGAGCAAGGCCTGGTCGGACCGTGTGGTGTACGTCACCACTTCGTCGGGCTCGCGCCCCGGCGCGGCGGCGGCACCCGACGAGGGTCCCCGATCACCCCCGAAGCCGCCCTCACCCCGGACGAACAGCGAGGTGGTCGTGGCGAACCGGGGCTCGCCGCTGTCGGCGTCGACAGACGTGGACCTCGACACCACCAACGCCCCCGAGCCTTTGTCGTAGATCCCCGTGACCTCGCTCGTCGTGCGCACCCTCCCTTCCGGGGGGATGGCGCCGAACAGCTCGATGGACTGCTCGCCGTGGACGAGCTGGGCCAGGTCGAACGAGCCCAGGGTGGCGCGGGGCGGCCCTCCTCCCCCCACCACGGCGGCGAAGGTGGGCAGGACCCGCTGGGACCGGTCGGTCGAGTTCTCCGTGGTGTACTCGAGCTCGAACTCGACGGCGTCGAGCGACCCCGCCCCGACGCCGAGCGCGTAGACCAGGCAGTCCTTCGACGACCACGATCGCTCCACGGGGTCCGAGGTCGTGCCGACTGCCTCGAGATTGATGGGCATGGTCATTCCTCCCTGCACTCCGGGCCGGGTGCCTCCCCGGGACGGTAGATATGTAACACAGAAATATGTTACAATCAACCATGACTTTGAGTCGGAGTCCTCAGACAGGGGTCAACCCCGACGAGCCCCGTCGATCGGACCGGTTGACCGTCGACGAGCTCGCCCGGGCCGCGGGGACGACGACCCGCCAGGTCCGGGCCTTGCAGACCCAGGGGCTACTGGCCCATCCCGATCTGGTGGGGCGCACCGGCTACTACGACGCGCCGCATCTCGAGCGGCTCCGGGCCATCTTGCGCCTCCAGGCCGACGGCTTCTCGCTGGCCGCACTGGGCACGCTCCTCGCCGCGTGGGAAGCAGGCATGTCCCTGGCCCAGGTCCTCGGACTGGGCCCGCCCCCCGACAGCGTGGTCGAGGACGAGCCCGACGTCTTCGGCGCCTTGGCCGCCCCTTCGCGCCGGTCCTCGGCACGCGGGGGAAGGCTCCTGTCGCTCGTCCCCTCGACGATCCTGGACCAAGCCCAAGCGTCGTAGCGGCCCCGCTCCGTATCCACGTCACCGCGTCGGCCGAAGGGGCGCGCCCCGACCTGCAAGCATGGCGAACCGTGCACACGCGTGAGGCGTTCGGGGAGATCGGCCTCCCCGCGCCGATCTCCGAGCTCGCCGCTCGACGCTGGGATGTGGTCGTGGTCGGAGGGGGCCACAACGGGTTGACCGCGGCTGCCTATCTGGCTCGCCAGGGCCACAGCGTGCTCGTCCTCGAGCGGCGCACGCGCCTCGGCGGTGCCTGCACCCTCGAGCAGCCGTTTCCCGACCCGGCCTGGCTGGTGAGCCCGTGCGCGTACTCGGTCGGGCTCCTGCACCCCCTCGTCGTCGACGAGCTCGGGTTACGCGATCGGGGCTATCGCGTGCAGCTGGTGGACCCCCACATGTGGTGCCCCTTCGAAGACGGCACGTCGATCGCGCTGTGGGACGACCCGGCCCGCAGCGCCGCGGCGGTGGCCGGGCTCTCCCCCGGCGACGTGGAGGGCTACGAGGCCTACGACGAATTGTTCGGCCGGATCCGCCACGCCCTGCGCGAGGGGCGACGCGACACCTGGATCGGCGACGCACCCGACCGGGCCGAGATCGAGGAGCTTCTCGGCGGTGACGGCGAGGCCATCGACGTCGTCTTCGAGGCGTCCATCGCCGATGTGGTCGAGCACTACGTCCGCGACGAACGGCTTCGGACCGCACTGCACGGGCAGGGAATCATCGGCACATGGGCCGGGCCCAGAGACCGGGGAACGGCTGGGGTCCATCTCATGCACGCCTCGGGCACCGTCGAGGGCCGGGCCGGGGCGTGGGGATATGTGGACGGCGGGATGGGGCAGGTGTCGTTCGCGCTGGCTGATGCCGCCCTCGACGCGGGCGCGGTGCTCGCCGCGGGGGTCCCGGTGGCGGCGATTGTCCCCGGCGAGGGAGTCCGGCTCGAAGGCGGGGAGATGATCCGGGCCAGGGCCGTCGTCTCCAACGCGGATCCGAAACGCACCGTCGCCCTGTGCAGCGAGGGCGTCCCCGACCCCTTCCGCCGACGCGTCGCCGACTGGCAGTGCGAGAGCCCCGTGCTCAAGGTCAATTGCGCGCTGAGCCGGCTCCCGCAGTTCCCCTCGGCCGGGCCCGACATCGAACCGCACCGCGCCATGGTCACGATCAGCACCGGCATCGATGCCACCCAAGCCGCCTACGACATGAGCCGGCGCGGCCTGCCGGCCCCGGCCTGGTGCGAGCTCTACTTCCAGAGCGCCTACGACTCCTCGGTCGTCCCCGAGGGGTGTCACGTGATGAGCGTCTTCGCCCAGTACGTGCCGTTCACCCTGGCCACGGGAACCTGGGAACAGCGGCGCCAGGAGATCGGTGACAGCGCCATCGCGGCCATCGCCCGGTTCGCCCCCGACGTGGCCGACACGATCGTGCATCGCGAGGTGCTCGGCCCCCCCGACGTGCAAGAACGCATCGGGCTGACCGGGGGCCACATCTTCCAAGGCGAATGTCTCCCCGACCAGATGTGGCACAACCGTTTCGGGCCCCGCACGCCGGTCCCGGGCCTGTATCTCTGTGGGGCGTCCACGCATCCGGGGGGAAGCGTGATGGCCGTCAACGGGCGCAACGCGGCCATGGCCGTCGACCACGACCTCACCGTCGACGCGTGATGCCTCCACGCCCGGGCACCGAGTCGGTCCGTGACGCCGCGCCGAGGCCGGACAACAGTGGCAGCGGTGGTCGCGTTCCGACGGCGGTCATGGTGGTGGTGTACCTGGCCGCGCTGGGGGCGTTCGTCGGGATCGTGGCCGCCCGGGGGGGTCCGTCGGTGGGAGACGCCTACGGCGTGACGAAACCGGCCACCGCGCTCGCCGACGGCGACCTGTCGGGGGCGGCCCACGATGCCGTACTCCCCCAGCCTCCGGGGTACGCCCTGCTCACCTCGCCCTTCATCGTCGTCTTCCGACCGCTCGTCGGGAATTCCGAATGGTGCGACGCACGCGTGTCCCCGGTGACGCGCTACTTCCTGCCATGGTGTGCGCCCGGACAACTTGCCACCCACCGGTGGTACCGGTCCCAGGCCGTGCTCGGGATCCTGGCCTGGATCGTCCTGGCCCTGGGCTGCATCCGGCTCCTGCGGGCCGCCGGCGCCGGAGGGGGGCCGGGTGAGCTGGTCCTGGTCGTCGTGCTGGCCGCCATCCCGGCCGCCAGCGACGGCATCGTCGAGACGTTTCATCCCCAGGACCTGGTGTGCGTCGGACTCGGCTGTGCGGGGCTGGCCGAGGCGCTGCGCCGACGATGGATCGCCACCGGGGTCCTGTTCGGTGTGGCCTTTCTCTGCAAGCAGTTCGCCCTGCTGCCCCTGGTGGCCGTGCTGGTTGCCGCTCCCGGGTGGCGCCCGCGCGCCCGGATCGCCCTCCCTGCCCTGGCCGTGGTGGCAGGCGGGATCATCCCCTTCGCCGTGGCGGATTGGTCGGCCACGTGGAGCACCCTGGGCGCGGTCAGCTCGGGGGGCGTGGTGAAGCTCTCGACGGGGACCGTCGTGGGCATGACCGACCTGTCGGAGCAGACCAAGCTCGTGATCGCCCGCGACGGCCCTGTGGTCCTGGCCCTGGCCATGGCGCTGTGGGCACGGCGGCGTGCGGGTGACCGCCTGCTGTCGCCCGTAGCGCTGATCGGACTGTCGACCGCCTGTCTCGCCGGCCGGCTCGTGGCCGAAGTGTGGTTCGCGAGCTACTACCTCCTGGCCGTGAGCGCGGGCCTGCTCGTCCTCGACTTCGCCTCGAGGCGACCCCCGGTGGCGTCGTTCCTGTGGATCGCGGCGACCGGGGTCCTGGTCGAACAGTCCGGTGGCCTTCCCACCACCGACCTGGCCGCATTCCTGGCCTTCGGGGCCTCGCTCGCCGCCATCGTGATCGCGCTGTACTCGATCCCGACCCGCGCCGTCGCCACATAACCCGAACAGGGCTTCTTCCGCCGGTAGCGTGACTGTCGGACTCCGAACGAGCGAGGCGGGGTCTGGGGGGTTATGTCCCAACATCGGTACTGGCCGTCGCTCGACGGCGTTCGGGGTGTTGCGATCGCGCTCGTGATCGCCTTCCACCTCGGGTACCTCGGGGGCGGCTGGGTGGGCGTGGACGTCTTCTTCGTCCTGTCGGGGTTCCTCATCACGAGCCTGCTGCTCTCCGAACAGGCCGCGTCCGGCCACGTTCGCCTGCGCGCCTTCTGGGCGCGCCGGGCCCGGCGCCTGCTCCCTGCGCTCGGCCTGCTTCTCGTGGTCCTGGCGGTGTACGCGCTGGCCGGCGGACCGGGCGTGGTGCCCTCGCAATTGCGCTCCCCGGCCGTGGCGACGCTCCTGTATTTCGCCAACTGGCAGCAGGTCGCCGCGGGCCACAGCTACTTCGCGCCCTTCCAGGCGGTCAACCCGCTCGCCCATACGTGGTCTCTGGCCGTCGAGGAGCAGTACTACCTCGTCTGGCCCCTGCTCTTCCTCGGACTTCTGTGGCTCGGACGGCGCCGGTCGCGACGCGTCCTCGTCATCGGGACAACCCTGTTGGCGGTGGGCTCGGCCCTGTGGATGGGCGTCGCCGCGCACGTCCTGGGCCCCAACCGCGCCTACCTGGGCACCGACACCCGCGTGTGGGAACTGCTGCTGGGAGGCCTCGGCGCCATGGCGCTGCGATCGGCGGGACCGGCGCGGCGCGGCGCGCTGTGGAGCACGGCCACGGTGGTGGCGGTGGGAGGCGTCGCGCTCGGGACGGCCCTGGGAACCGGTCCCCCGGGGTGGATGTGGGACGGCGGGCTCGTCGCCGTCGCGGCGGGGGTGCTCGTCGTCGTGGTGGGATCGGTCCGCCATCCCGACGGTCCCGTGGCACGGGCTCTCGCCCTCGCGCCGCTGCGGTGGCTCGGTCGCATCAGCTACTCGCTGTATCTCTGGCACTGGCCCGTCATCGTCGTCATGACCACGGCCAGCACGGGATTGTCGGGCGCCCCCCTGCTCGTGTGCCGGCTCGTGACCATGACCGGCGCCGCCTGTCTCAGCTACTTCGTCGTCGAGCAGCCTCTACGGCGCGCCGATTGGAACCTGTGGTGGCGCCGCGCCCTCGTCCCGGTCGCCGTGGCCGGCGTCGTGAGTGTGGTGCTCGTCGCCACCGTCCCTCCCGTGGAGGCCTCGACGGCTGCGGTGCCTCTGGCGCCGGCGGCCGGCTCGGGTCCGCACGCTCTTCGCATCTCGCTCCCGCCCGGCAGGGTGCTCAGCGCCGCCGATCCCCTCCGGACCTGGATCCTCGGTGACAGCGTCATGCAGGACAGCTCGCCGGGGGTCAGCGCCGCCCTCGAGGCCACCGGGGAGGTGGATGTCGTGGCCAACAGCTCCTTCGGCGGGTGGGGCCTCAGCACCGACCACACCTGGGACAAGGACCTGGCACAGATCACCGGCACCTGGCATCCCGAGCTCGTGATCGGGACGTGGTCGTGGGACGCCCCCCTGGCCCAGGCCCACCCCCACGCCTACCTGTTGGAACTCATCCAGGCCCTGCGCACCATGTTGGCCCCCGGCGACGGCGTCGACCTCGTCGTGCTCCTGCAGTTCCCCCAGGTCGGCCCGAACACCTATGTGATCGACCCCACCGCACAAGCGGCGGACTGGAAGGCGACCAACGCCCGCCAGATCGCCTGGAACCAGATCGCCAGCGAAGCGGTGCAATTCTTCCCCGGCCGGGCGCTGTACCTCCGCACCGACCAGCTCTTCGCCCCCGGCGACCGCTACTACGCCTGGAACCGGACCCCTTCGGGCTCGTGGATCAGAGCTCGAAAGCTCGACAACACCCACGTGTGCCCCTACGGCGCGGCGGAGCTCGGCGCACTCGTCGATGGCGACCTCACGCCCGTGCTCGGGCTCCCGACCATGGCGCCGGGTTGGGAAGACGGCAGTTGGGTGCACGACGCCAACTTCAACGACCCCCCCGGTGCGTGCCCCGACGACCAACCTCCGGCCGGGTACGCGGGCGTGGCCGTGCCGGGCCCGCCCTCGTAGACCCCGTCGAACCCCATCGAGACAGGAGCGGCAGTGGACATCGCCATGCAACCGATCGGTGTCGTGAGAGGTGGCCGCGACGAGGCCGTCGACGACCACTGGGGCGCCGTGGAGGCGTCGATCGACCTCGACGGAACCCTCCTCGGGCCCGACGCCACGGCGGGGCTCGAGGACTTCTCCCACCTCGAGGTGGTGTTCCTCTTCGACCGCGTCGGCGACGGCGAGATCACCTGGAGCGCCCGCCACCCGCGGGGGCGCACCGACTGGCCCGCGGTGGGGATCCTGGCCCAGCGGGCCAAGAGCCGCCCCAACCGCATCGGGGTGACCCTGTGCGAGCTCGTCTCGGTCGACGGCCTCGCCCTGCGCGTCAGGGGGCTCGACGCCATCGACGGCACGCCGGTGCTCGACGTGAAGCCCTACTTCTCCGCCTTCGGCCCTCGGGGGCGTGTCCGCGAGCCCACCTGGGTCCACGAGCTCATGCGCGACTACTGGTGAGTCGACGACTCGTGAATCGTCAGATGCTCACCGGAGGCCGGCGCTGCGCCCACGGCGCCGCTTCCTCCAACTGGGCGGCCACACGCAACAAGACGTCCTCGCGCCCATAGGGCGCCACCAGCTGCACGCCGATGGGAAGGCCGTCCTCGTTCCAGTGCAGGGGAAGCGAGATGGCCGGCTGTCCCGACACGTTGAACGGCGGCGTGAACGGGACCAGCGCGGCGGCACGCAACAGCCCGTGCAGCGGGTTCTCGGGGGGCGAGTCGAACTCGCCCAGCAACGGCGGCGGCTCGGCCAGCGTCGGCGTGAGCAGAAGATCGAAACCTCCCTCGTACCACTGCGCCACCCGGCGCGAGATCGCCTGGAGCTTGCGGTGGGCGTCGAGGAAGTCCGACGCGGTGGCGGCTCGGGCCGCCTCGACCAGCGTCCAGGTGAGGGGCTCCACTTCGTCCTGACCGATGGGACGGCCGAGTTTCCCGGCCCAGTAGTGGTCGACGTCGGCTCCGATACCTGCCGCCCACACCAAGAGGAACGCCTCGACGAATTCGGGGGCGTCGAGCGCGTCCACGTGGGTCGGCTCCACCCGGTGGCCCTGCGCCTCGAGCAAGGCGGCCGCCGCCTCCGTGGCGATCACGCAATCGGGGTGGGTCACCACCGTGGCGCCGAACGCCTCGCTCTGCACCCCGATGCGGAGGCGCCCGGGGTCGGCCCCGACCTCGTCGACGAAGGGGCGCGTCGGCGTCGGTGCCGCGTAGGGGTCCCCCGGGGCAGGCCCCGCCACGGCGTCGAGCACCGCCGCGGTGTCGCGCACGGTGCGGGTCACCGCTAACTCGCACACCAGGCCGGCAAAGACATCGCCCCACTCCGGCCCGCTCGGCACCCGGGCGCGCGAGGGCTTCAACCCCACCAGCCCGCACTCGCTGGCCGGGATACGGATGGACCCGCCCCCGTCACCGGCATGGCCCACCGGCACCATGCCCGAGGCGACCGCGGCGGCCGACCCACCACTGGAGCCCCCGGTGGAACGGGTGGTGTCCCAGGGGTTGCGGGTGGGCCCGTAGGCGGCGGGCTCGGTGGTGGGCACGATGCCGAGCTCAGGGGTGTTGGTGCGACCGACCACGACGAACCCCGCGGCGCGGAACCTCGCGGCGAGCTCCTGGTCGTGCTCGGCGACGTAGTGCGCCTCTTTGAGGACCCGCATGCCTTCGTGGATCGGCTCGCCCGCCATGCTGCACATCAGGTCCTTGAGCACGATCGGCACGCCCCGCATGGGTCCGTCGGGCAGCACCCCGGCGGCTTCGCGCCGCGCCTCGTCGAAGCGGGGACGGATGACGGCGTTGAGCTCGGGGTTGATCTTCTCGATCCGCTCGATGGCCTCGTCCACGAGCTCGAGGGGCGACGCGCGACCGTCCCGGACCAATTGGGCGAGAGCACAGGCGTCGAGGAAGGGTCGCGGCATAAGGCCAACCTAGTGGTGACCTCGACGGATCGGCGGACAGAACCGAGGATGGCGACGACACCGTGGTCCCGTGCGTCTCGGCACCGGCGGGGGGCTCGGAGCGCTGCGCCTAGGGTGGAGCCGTGGCGTTCCCCGGTTCACTCCCCGAGGCCCACGGCGTCATGCCGGCCGCCTTCCTCGGCCACGGGAATCCGATGAACGCCTTGGACCACAACCGCTACACCGAGGCCTGGCGTGGCTTCGGCGAGGAGGTCCCCCGTCCCCGGGCCATCCTCGTGGTGTCGGCCCATTGGTACGTCAATGCCTCGGTGGTGACCGCCATGGTCCACCCCCGGACCATCCACGACTTCTACGGGTTCCCCGACGAGCTCTTCGCCGTGACCTATCCGGCTCCCGGCGACCCCGGCTTGGCCCAGCAGGTGGTCGACGTGGCTGCACCGCTGTGGGTCGGCCTCGACCACGACAGCTGGGGCATCGACCACGGCACGTGGTCCGTGTTGGTCCACGCCTTCCCCGACGCCGACGTTCCCGTGGTGCAGTTGGCGATCGACGCCACCAAGCCCTTCGAGTACCACGTCGAGCTGGGGGCGCGCCTGGCACCGTTGCGCCACGACGGCGTGCTCGTCATCGCCAGCGGCAACGTGGTGCACAATCTCGGACTCATGGATCCGGGCCGTCCCGACTCGGGTACCGACTGGGCCCACCGTTTCGACGAGCACGCCCGGGCCGTCATGACCACAGGGCCCGCCGCCATCGTCGAGGCCGCCCGCCACGGGGACTTCGCCCTGGCCGTCCCGACGCCGGACCATTTCATCCCGCTGCTCTATCTGGCCGGACTCGCCGAGGCCGAGGGTGGCGTCGCCGATGTCCTCGTCGACGGGTACGCGTACGGCTCTTTGTCGATGACCTCGTACACGCTCGACTTCCGGCCCGCCCCCGCCGACCTCTGAGCGTGGCGCGGGTCTCGACGCCGACACAGGCCGGGTTCGGGGGATCGGGCCTGGGCGGTTGGGCCCTGGCCGGCGCCGGCATCGTGGGGGCCACCCTGGCCGGCGCCGTCGACGGGCCCGCGGCCCGGTCCGCCGCGGCCCAGGACTGGCCGCCGTTCGTGCTCGTGTCCGGACTGCTCCTGGTGGGCCTGGTGGCCGACGAGGGCGGTCTCTTCGCCGCCGCGGGCCATGCCCTCGCCCGCGTCTCGGGGCGCGGTGTGGTGCTCTTCGCCGGTGCCACCGCACTCGTGGCCGGCGTCACGAGCGTCTTGAACCTCGACACGTCGGTGGCCTTTCTCACGCCCGTCCTCGTCTACGCGGCGCGTCGCCGCGGTGAAGGTGAGGCGCCACTGCTCTACGGCTGCCTCCTTCTCTCCAACGCCGCCTCCCTGTTGCTTCCCGGCTCCAACCTGACCAACCTCATCGTCCTCGGCCACCTCCATCTCTCGGGAGGTCGGTTCCTCGGCAAGGTCGCGCCCGCATGGCTCGTGTCGGTGCTCGTCACCGCCGGCGTGGTGGCGCTCGTGGAACGCCGGTCGTTGCGCACGACCTCGGTGCCGGCGCCGACCCTTGGAGATACCTACCCCGCCGGGCGCGGCGCCTTTTGGATCGGGATGGTGTCGGTGCTGTCGGTCACCGTGTTGGTGGTGGTGCTGCGGGCGCCGGCCCTGCCCGTGGCGGCGGTGGGTGTGGCGGCGGTGGCGGCGAGGGCGGCCTCGGGACGCGCCCCGTTGGACCGGGTGGTGCAGACCCTCGGGCTCCCGTTGCTCCTCGGGCTCTTCGGTGTGGCCGTGGCCCTCGGGACCCTGGGACGCAGCTGGTCGGGTCCCACCACCGCCCTCACCCACCTCGACGCGTGGGGAACCGCGGCGTTGGCGGCCCTGTCGAGCGTGGTGTTCAACAACCTCCCCGCCGCCTCGCTTCTCGCCGCCCGGGTCCCGCCCCGGCCCTTCGCTCTCCTCGTGGGCCTCGACATCGGGCCCAATCTGTGCGTGACGGGATCTCTGGCGTGGGTCCTGTGGCTCCGGGCCGCGAGGACCGCGGGGGCGGCCCCGTCGATTGCCAGAGCGACCCGGCTCGGCCTGGTGGCGGCGCCGCTGGCCATGGTCGGGGCCCTCGGCGTCTTCGCCTTGACGGGGACGCGCTGAGAATCCCCAAGTTTTCCGCTTGTTGTCCCCAGGCCCGAGCGACGAAGGTGGTGGCGGGTGGGGGATCGCACTGGTTCCCAGTGCGAGCGCGTTTGAGCACCCCACCGCAGGGCTGGGTAAGGCGAACGAATGGCGGGGAGTGCGGTCCGGGGATCCTGGTCCGTGCACGTCGGCTGACATCGCCGGTTTCCGGCTCGGTGGGCTGCCGCACCGTGTGGCCTCCGGCCCCCCCGGGGTCGCACGAGGGCGGCGCCCCCGATTCGTCGACGTGGTCGTCACGGCGCGCCGGCAAACGTGCCGTTGCCATGCCATGGTGCCATCGGCATGGGGCGTCGGTAGCATCCGGGGGTGCTCGACCATCTGTCGATCCAATGTGCGGACGTGACCTTGAGCGCGGAGTTCTACGACGCCGTGCTCCTCGGTCTCGGCGCGGGGCGCGTCATGGAGTTCGGTTCGGTGATCGGCTACGGCACCGAGGGCAAGCCGTCGTTCTGGGTGGGCCCCCTGGCGGGAGGTTCTCCCAACCGAGAGATCCACATCGCCTTCCGGGCCCAGGATCGGGCCGCGGTGCGGGCCTTCTTCGACGCCGCGGTGCGCGCCGGGGCCGAGGTCCTGCACGAGCCCCGCCTGTGGCCCGAGTACCACCCGGACTACTACGGGGCTTTCGTGCGCGATCCCGACGGCAACAACGTGGAAGCGGTCTGCCATACCCCGACGTAGGGCCGGCCGAGGGGGGCGCCGGGCCCGGGTCCCGGCCGGGTCGCCCGGGATGGGAGGTACCGTGAGGTAGTGGACCTGTGCCTGGCGTGCGAGGCGCCCAACCCCAAGGGATACCTGTTCTGCGGGCAGTGCGGAGCCGCACTCCCGGTGGGCGGGTGCCCGGCGTGCGGGGCCGCGATCTCCGACGGGCAGCAATTCTGCGGGCAGTGCGGGGCGGCCCTGCACGGCGCCTCGCCCCGGAGCGCTCCCGTGGCTGCCGCCACCACCGCCACCGCCTCCCCTTCCACCGCCACCACGGTCACCACCGCGGCGGTGGAAGAGCGCAAGCTGGCCACCGTGGTGTTCGCGGACGTCGTGGGCTTCACGTCTCTGGCCGAGCGGACCGATCCCGAGCTCGTGGCCCGCTTGGTCGACACCGCCTTTCGGGAGCTGGGCGACATCGTGGCGGAGCACGGCGGCACGATCGACAAGTACATGGGTGACTCGGTGATGGCGGTGTTCGGTGTCCCCCTCGCACACGACGACGACGCCGAGCGCGCCGTGGCCGCGGCGATGGCCATGCGGCATCTCGGCGGGGACCTCGTCTTCTCGATCGGCGTGAACTCGGGCGAGGTGATGGCGGCGGCGGTGGGAGCGGGCGGGGGCATGACCGTCATCGGCGACACCGTCAACGTGGCCGCCCGGCTGGAGAAAGCGGCCGGACCCGGAGAGGTGCTGTGCGGGCGCCTGACCACCGAGCTGACCGCAGGACGAATCGCCTTCCGGGCCCGCCAACCCATCCTGCTCAAGGGCAAGCAGGAGCCGGTCGAGGTGTGGGAGGCCGTCTCCCTGCAACCCCTCGACCTGCAGCCGAGCGTGGCGTCGCCGCCGCTCGTGGGCCGCGATGACGAGCTCGCCTTCCTCGAGGCGCAGTGGAGGCGCGTCTGTCGCGACCGCCAGAGCCAGGTGGTGGTGGTGTGCGGCGACGCCGGTTCGGGAAAGACCAGGGTGACCGCGGAGCTGGCCCGGGCGGCCGAGGTGGACGGCACCGTCATCCGGGCCGCCTTCCCCGCCTACGGCGCCATGGGTGGCGCCCGGGTGGCCGCCGAGGTCATCCGCCAGCTGGGTCCGGTCTCCGACGGCGACGTGAACGCCCGGGTCAAGTCCCTGGCCGGGGAATGGGACACGTCGCTGCAATCGATCGATCCCGCCGGGATGCACCAGGAACAGCTGTGGGCGCTGGGCCGGCTGCTCCAGGAGAAGGGCACCGATCGACCCCTGCTGATCCTGATCGACGACATGCACCGCAGCGGCGACAAGATGCTGAAGGTCCTCGGCGAGCTGTCGGGCCGCCTCAACAACGTGGCCGTGCTCACCGTCCTCGCCGGTCGCACCGAGCCCGGTGAATGGCTCACCGCCTTCCCGGCCGCCACCACTGTCCGTCTGGGTCCGCTCAGCAGGCCCGACGCGGTGGCGTTGGCCGACGGGTTCGCGTGCGAGAAGCCCCTCTCGGGCGAAGCGGCGGACTTCCTCGTCGAACGAGCCAACGGGAATCCCCTCTACCTGCGGGAGCTGGTCTCGATGGCCCGCACCCAGGGCCTGCTCGTCGACGACGGCGACCGCTATCAACTCACCGCCCACGGCGCCATCCCGGCCACGCTGCAGGCCCTGCTGGCGGCCCGGCTGGACGCGCTCGACCCCGAACAGAAGCTGGTCCTGCAGCACGCCGCGGTCATGGGCGGGGCGACGGCGGCGCACCTGAGCACCCTGGGGTCACCGAACGCGCCCGTCGTGCTGCAGTCCCTCGTCGAGAACGGGCTCATGCGCCACGGCGCCGACGCCCGCTACGACACCGTGGACTCGCTCCTGCGCGAGGTCGCCTACGAGACGCTGCCCCGCAACATCCGGGGCGAGCTCCACCGCCGGGCCGCCACCATCGTGGCGGAGCCCGAGGAGCGGGCCCGGCACCTCGATCGGGCTGCGGAGTACCTCACCGACGACGCCACGGTGGCCCAGGAGGCGGCCGAGGCCCTGGCGCGTGCCGGACAGGATCTCTTCGCGGCCGCCCGCTATACCGAGGCGCTGCGCATGCTCGAACGCGCCGTCGCCCTCGGGTGTCGGCGGGCCGCCGTGCTCCTCGACCTGGCCAAGGTCCAGGCCCTGTGCAGCCAGGAGGACGAGGCGCTCGAGACCCTGGCCATGGTGCAGGACGACCCCGACGACCCCACCCTCGCCATCGAGCGGGACCACACCGCGGGCAACGCCAAGATGTTCTCGGACTCGGCGTGGGCCATCCCGAGACTGGTGGCGGTCACGGCGCGCTGGCACGAGCTGGGGGTCATCGACAAAGAGGCGTGGGGCCACGCCAACCTGGGCGTCTCGTACTTCAACGTGAGCCAGATGGAGGATTCGGGCCGGGAGCTCGAGCTCGGACTGGAGCTCTTCGAACGCATCGGCGACCGGGTGGGCATGGTCGCCACTTCGTCGTTTCTGTGCCTGGCCCGACCCACCGACCGGCGCGTCCCGGACTGGCTCGCCCAGGCGCTCGCCTTCGCCGATGAGACCGGGGACCGCTCGAGGCAGCTGGGCATCCTCACCACCTTGGCGTGGCACCACTTCATCCGGTCGTTGTGGGGCACCGCGGCCGACACCGCCGAGGCCGAAGGCTTCGCCCTGCGCCTGGCCCAGCTGGGGCAAGAGCTGGCCGCCTTCGACCTCGTCGTCCACGGTCGGAGCCTGCTGGCGATCATGGCCCGGTTCACGGGACGGCTCGACGAGGCCGCTCGCCACGCCGAGGTCCTCTCGCGCCTCAGCGGCGTCGTCGACGACGACCACTTCCCCTGGCTCGGCTGGGCGGCCACGTTCGCGGTGACCGCGGCGCGCGGTGCCACCGACGTGGCGCCGCCGCCCCCGCCCGAGTCCTCGCTCGACCCCGTGGTGGGGATGGGGCTTCTCGTCATCGAAGCCGAGCTCACCGTGGGCGGACGCCTGGCGGAGGCGCTGGCGCGCTTCGATGGGGCGGAGCACCCCGGGCTGGGGCCCTTCGGCGACCTGGTCGGGCTGCTCCAGGGCCTGGCGTTCGTGCTGGCCGGGCGGTCCGCCGAGGCCTTGCCGTGGGTCGACCGTGCCGACCAGGCCGCGCACGCCCTCCAGGCGCCTGCGACGGTGACGGCGGCGGCGGCCCTGCGGTCCGAGATCACCGGGGCGAGCACGGATCTGCCGCCGACCCCGACATCCGCGGCCAGCGTCAGCGAGGCGCTGGTCCTGCGGTCCTACGCGGCCCGGGGCGACGCCTCGGCCCTCGACGCCCTGCGCCGGTGCGCGCAGGAACTCGCCATGCCGGGCCTGCTCCTCGGGCTGGAGAGGTCCTCCCGGTCACCGGGAGGGAATTCGTCAGCCTGCTGACGCCTCGTGCCAGGGGAAGGTCGCGACATCGCTGTGGCGGATCGGGAACGAACCCATGCAGTGCGGGCAACGGACGTAGACGTGTTGCTCGGTCGCCTCGACGTACTCGGGCTCGAGGACCACGGTCCTCCAGCAGAGCCTGCATTCGGGCGTCAGGGACGATCCCGCCACCCTGAACCGCCTCTCCAGCAGACCGGAATTGGCCATATGCCCCCCTCGTGTGCACCTACCAATGATTCTCAACTGCCCCAACTACACCAATGATGCCTATCTGCAACCGATTGGGCATCGTCAAAATTTGGGACTTTGCGCCATAAGCTCCGCTCGTGGTGTGGGGCACGTCGTTACCCGGCACGCCGGCCGTGGAGCGGGCGCCGCCCACCCCGGCCCCCCAGGTGTCGCCGGCCCGGATCCTCGCCGGGCTGGTCCTGGTGGGGGCCCTGACCTGGACCCTGGCGTCGATCGTGGGAATGGGTCCCAACCTGGACGTGGTCCTGGGGGCGGCCTTCGGATCGGCGGTGGCGATCCTTCTCGGGCGGGGTGCGGGTCGCATCGCGCTGATCATGCTCCTGGTCGTCGCTCTGACCGGGATCGGATGGATCGAGCTCATCAACACCGCCCAGTACGGCACGTTGTCGTTGACCGGCGCTCCACCCCTCGTCCGGTGGTGCGGCACCACCTACAGGCCGAGCGGGGTCGTGACCGCCGACCCTTCGGCGGGGGCGGGCCCGAGGTACACGAAGATCCTGCACACGCCGTCGGGGTACGACGTGTTCGGTGTCGCCCTCGGCGCCCGCCGGTCGTGCGGGACGAGCGCGACGATCGGCCCGCTGTTCGTGGCCATGGGCAGGGCCCGCTACGCGGCGTACGACCCCGTGACCACGAGGCCGGTGGCGCCCGGCCCCATGCCCCTCACGAGCGCTTAGACACCGCCGCAGTCTCCGCGTCGTCACGCCGGGACCGGCTGCGCTGACGACCTCGGATGGCCTGGTCGAGGACGACCTTGCGCAGCCGCACCGAGTGGGGTGAGACCTCGACGCACTCGTCCTCGCCGATGAACTCGAGAGCCTGTTCCAACGAGAGCTGGAGATGCGGCGTCAAGCGCTCGAGCTCCTCGGCGGTCGAGGACCGGACGTTGGTGAGCTTCTTCTCCTTGGCCGGATTGACGTCCATCTCGTCGACCCGGGAGTTCTCGCCGACGATCATCCCCTCGTAGACCTCGGTCCCCGGCGGCACGAGCAAGGTGCCGCGCTGCTCCAGGGACATGAGGGCGTAGGTGGTGGTCACCCCTCGTCGGTCGGCCACCATGGAGCCGTTGCGCCTGACCCGGAGATCTCCGTGCCAGGGTTCCCATCCGTCGAAGACGTGGTGGAGGATGCCCGTCCCGCGCGTCTCGATGACGAATTCGGTGCGGAACCCCACGAGCCCGCGCGCCGGCACCCGGTAGTCCATGCGCACCCAGCCCGTGCCGTGGTTCACCATCTCCTCGAGACGGCCGAAGCGCAGGGCCAACAGCTGGGTGACCACACCCAGGTAGTCGGTGGGGACGTCGACGGCCAGACGCTCCATCGGCTCGTGCAACTTGCCGTCGATGATGCGGGTGACGACCTGGGGCTTGCCCACCGTCAGCTCGAAGCCCTCGCGCCGCATGGTCTCGACCAGCACCGCCAGCTGGAGCTCGCCCCGGCCCTGGACCTCCCAGGCGTCGGGGCGGTCCGTGGGCAGGACCCGCAACGACACGTTGCCGACGAGCTCCTGATCGAGCCGGGACTTGATGAGCCGGGCCGTCACCTTGGTGCCGTCGGATCCTGACAGTGGTGACGTGTTGATCCCGATGGTCATGGCCAGGCTGGGCTCGTCGACGAGGATGGCCGGCAGGGGGCGGGGGTCGTCGGGATCGGCCAGGGTCTCGCCGATGGTCACCTCCGCGAAGCCCGCCACGGCCACGATCTCGCCGGGGCCGGCCTCTTCGGTCTCGACTCGTTCCAGGGCTTTGGAGGAGAAGAGCTCGGTGACCTTGCCGCGTTGCACGGAGCCGTCGAGGCGGCACCACGCCACGGTCTCGCCGCGCCGCAACGTCCCGTTGTACACACGGCAGATGGCCAGGCGGCCGAGGTAGGGAGAAGCATCGAGATTGGTGACCAGCGCCTGGAGGGGCGTGTCGGGGTCGTAGTGCGGAGGCGGGACGCTCTCGATGATGGCTTCGAACAGCGGGACGAGGTCGGGGCCGATGTCATCGGGCGAGGTACCGGCGCGCCCGGCGCGGGCGTTGGCGTAGAGCACGGGGAAGCCGACCTGATCCTCGTCGGCATCGAGGTCGAGGAAGAGCTCTTCGATCTCGTGGACGACCTCGGTCACCCGGGCGTCGGCGCGGTCCACCTTGTTGACCACCACCACGACGGGCAGGCGGGCCTCGAGGGTCTTGCGCAGGACGAAGCGCGTCTGCGGCAAGGGGCCTTCCGATGCGTCCACCAGCAGCAGGACGCCGTCGACCATGGCCAGGGCGCGCTCCACCTCACCGCCGAAGTCGGCGTGGCCGGGGGTGTCGACGATGGTGATCTTCACCGAACCGTAGGGCACCGCCGTGTGCTTGGCGAGGATGGTGATGCCCTTCTCGCGCTCGAGGTCGCCCGAGTCGAGCACCCGGTCGGTGAGCTCCTGGTTGGCCCGGAAGGCCCCGGTCTGGCGGAGCATGGCGTCCACCAACGTCGTCTTGCCGTGGTCGACGTGCGCCACGATTGCTACATTTCGAAGGTCATTTCGTACGGACATGAGCCGACCAGGCTACTTGCCCGGGTGGACGCCCGAGTTCAGCAGACGCTAGAATGCGATGGATTGGGTTTGCCGCTCGCGCCGACCCTGATCCTCGGTTTCCGATTTCCCGGTACTTCGGACTCCTGAAGTCATGTGCGCGACGCTCCAGGAGAACCGCACATGCCATCTTCCCGTAAGCAACGGTCCCGCCCGCGACCGACCGATTCCAAGAGCCGCATCCGCCGCGGCCGGCCCAAGGTCTGCATGCTGTGCAAGGACAGGGTCACCCACGTCGACTACAAGGACAGCAGCCTCCTTCGCCGCTTCATGAGTGAGCGGGGCAAGATCAAGTCGCGCAGCAGCACCGGCACCTGCACCCAGCACCAAGCCGCCGTGGCCCTCGCCATCAAGAACGCCCGCGAGATGGCGCTGCTCCCCTACGTGGTGCGGACCCTGGCCGGCGACAAGGGTGGCCGTCGTGGTCGTGGCGGTCCCGGTGGCGGGCGCCCTGATCGAGACGGTCCCCGCCCTGACGGGCCCCGCCCCGAGCGCGCCGCGCCGGCGGCCGAAGGCGCCGCGGCACCCGCCGAGGCCCCCTCGCCCGAAGCCGGGGACTCGACCGCCGACGCCGTCGTGAGCGTGGGCGCGTCTGACAACGGCGCCGTCGCCGAACCGGCGGTGTAGCCCATGGCCCAACGCAGCAGCGCGTCCAAGCGCCAGCGCGACATCGACAAGCGTTCGCGAGCAGCCGAGAAGCGAGACCGTCGTCAGCGCAAGAGCGATCCCTCAGACGAAGCCGGCGCCCTCGACGGAGCCGCAGAGGACGCCGTGGCCCCCGCCGACAGCGGTGCCATCCTCGAGCAGATGGAGCAGCTCCAGCGCGAATTCGACGCCGACATCATCGATTTCGAGACCTACGACGCCCGCAAGGCCGAGCTCCTCAGCAACCTCCAGATCTGACCGGCGGGCCCACCCGAGCTACAGGGCGCCCAGCACGGACTCTGCCGAGCTGACGTTCAGGCCCCGCTCGGGCTCGACGAAGAGGGCGGTGACGGTCCCGTTCTCGATCACGGCGGCATAGCGCTGAGAGCGCGGCCCGAGCCCGGCCCCCCTCATGTCGGCTTCGAGGCCCATGGCCTGGGTGAACTCGCCGTTGCCGTCGGCCAGCATGAGGACCCGGTCCCCCACCTTCTGGTCCCGGCCCCACGCTCCCATGACGAAGGGGTCGTTGACCGAGATGCACGCCACGGTGTCGACCCCCTTGGCGAGGAACTCGTCGGCGCGGTGCACGAAGCCGGGCAGGTGGTAGTCCGAGCACGTCGGGGTGAAGGCGCCGGGGACGGCGAACAGCACGACCTTGCCCTTCCCGAGCACCTCGAGGCTCCGGACCGCCTCGGGGCTCTTGCCGGCCATGGTGCGCAACTCGACGTCAGGGATGGTGTCACCGACTGCGATCGTCATCGTGTTTCCTTTCGAACCCATGGTCCATGCACATGCGGGCACTCTACCGCCGCCGTGGTTCGCGTCCCCGGCGCGCCAGTGCGCCTCCCCGGCTGATTCAGACCCGGTAGCGACGCCGCCGACGCGCGCTGTAACCCACGGCGCTGCCACACAGGAGCAGGGCGGCCAGGGGAAGCAGGATGGCCGCCGGAACCTCGGGGGTCCCGGTCCCGGGCTCCGATGGGGTGAGCGACACCGTCAGGATGCTGCGGTACAGCGCCGGGTCATCAGGTTGCACCGTCCATGTCGGTGCACCACCTTGGCCGTCACCCAGGACGGTACCGGCGACAGGGACCGGCTTGGGGGTGCTGTAGCCCGAGAAGATCATGGTGAGCGTGCCGTCGGGGTTCTGGACCACCGTCGGCGAATAGGCTCGGCCCGCGAAGTAGGCGCTGATGCCGAGAGAATCGTCATGACCACCGGCCAGCGCCGCGTCTTGTTGCTGGCGGGCCGAGAACGTGTAGTCGGTGCTCTCGATCACCACCGGTTGACTCCAGTGCACGCCGTCGGTCGACGACGTGTAGAAGATCTGGTCGAAGGCATCGCTGTCACCGTCGGACTGCCATGCACCGGAGTCGAACATGCCGATGCTGCCGTCGGGGTTCAAGATGATCGTGCCCCGTGTGCCGACGAAGCGAAGTTCGGGAGTGTCGGTGGCACCTTGGGGGAGGTTGATGGTGGACGGGAACGTCTGGCCCGACGGGTTGCTGATGTCGGTGAGGTGGCTGGGGTCGGTGCCGCTGATCGGTCCGAGGTCGGTGAAGCTCAACCCGTCGGTGGTGTAGGCGGCGCGCAGGACCGTCAAGTCCTCGTTGTTCTTGTACAAGGTCTTGGGCTTGGTGCTGCCTTCACCGATGGCGGTCAGCGTGGCCGAGGAGGCGATGGCCGCGCCGGGTCCCCCCACGTCGTTCCCCGCCGCCACGGTGCCCGTGCCCCCCGAGCACCCCGAGAAGGTGTTCGACGAGAATCCGGTGCACGTCACCTGCTGGATGGCTCCCGCCGTGGACCCCAGGTAGATCGAGAACGTCCCGCCCGGAATGGGCTCGGCGTCGCTCGTGGAGGGGTTCATGGTGATGGAGCTGGCCGGGAGCGACACCGCGCTGGCAACGGTGCCTTCGATGAAGTAGTTGAGGATCTTCTCGCCGTAGATGACCACGGTGGCGCCCGACGGGGCTCCGGGATAGGAGATCGAGCTCGGGATGGTGCCCACGATGCCGTCGGGGGCGATGAGTCCCGTCGTCTGTTGGGCGCCCCCGGGCTGCCCGGTGTCACTGGGCAGGATCGGATCGGTGGTCACGGGGTCGCCGACTTTGACCGACACGCCCCCGCTCTGGGTGGTGGTGCAGTTGTCGAGCTCGGCCGGGCTGTTGTTGTTGACGCAGTAGATCGTGGCGCCGTCGACGTAGAACCGTCCCGGCACGTTGGCCGCCGCGATGGTGCTGAGCGGCGCGTTGAGGTCCAGGCTGACCCCACCGTTCTCGAGGGGGCTGTTGGGGCCCTGGGGGATGCTCGCCACCGCGGTGGCGTCGCCGAGGACCTCGACGAGCGGATCACCCGAGGCGACGGCCAGTCCGGCACCGTTGGCCGTGGTGCACCCGGTGAGGGTGTTGGCGCCGGTGCCGGTGCAGGTGATGACCGAGCCCGACGGCGAGGTGGCGTTCAGGTCCTCGAACTGCCCGGCGCCGACCTGCTCCGCCCCCGTCCCCAAGGTGGTCACCGTGATGGTGACCCCCGTGCCTCCCGTGGTCGGCACCGGTGGCTCCGAGCCCGCCGCGAAGGTGTCGGGGTCGGTGCCGACCGACTCCACGGGGGAAAGGCCGGCCACCGGGTTGGTGGCCGACGGGTTCACGGCGTGGACGAGCAGGCCCACCCCCGGGTTGTCACCGGCCGGTCGGTTCACCGTGTAGAGGTAGGAGTTGGTCCCCACCGTCATGACGAAGGCGTGACCCTGCCCGTTGTCGTTGGTGTCACCGGTCGGGCAGTAGTTCTCGGGATTCTGCTCCAGGGCCTTGCCGGCGAAGTTCCAGCTCTGCCCGCCGTCGGTGGACCTGGCCACGACGACCTCTTCCTCGGTGTCTTTGGGCCGGTAGTCGAAGTAGCCGGTGAGGTGCCCGGCGGTGGCGTCGCCCGGCGTCTGGGTGACGAAGGGGAAGTAGTACGGCGACATGGGCAGTGCGGTGTCGGCCGGTTCGGAGGCCTGGGTACCGGTCTCGGGGGCGGACCCCCCGCCGGTGCAGTAGGCGTCCACCGGCCCCGGCGTGCCCGCCACACCGCTGGCGTAGGGGGTTCCGCTGGGCGAGTTGGAGTCGGGATACACCGCCAGGTTCGGAAAACCCCCCGCCTGGGTGGGCGTCCCGCCCGGCGTGTAGGCGGGCCAGCTCTCGTCGTAGGGGGCGCCGGCGCCGGGGTCACCCTGTGAGAGCGTCCACGGGCCGTTGGTGACGGTGTCGAGTCCCGGGGTGCCGGGCGTATAGGTGGTGTTGCCGCTGGCCCGCGCCGCCGATGCGCCGGCGACCTCCACCAAGGGTGTGACCACCAGGGCCAGCCCGAGGCCGAGCCGCACCAAGGGTCGATGGCGCAAGAGCACTGAGTCCCCTTCTCGAGCTCGGGGAAACGGTCGATCAGGCGGACGCGTCAGTGGCCCGGGACCGGCGGCGCAGGGCCAGATACCCACCCAACAGCAAGGCGCCGAGGACGGGCAGGGCGAGGACGAAGGGGGTCTCGGGCAGCCCCTCGCCCCCGGTGGCGACGGGTGCGAAGGCCAGCCCCTTGAAGTCGGTGCCGCTGGGCGCGGTGGCCAGCAGGGTGGCCGAGCCCGACAGCGTGCCGTCGTAGCCGGAGCTGTCGGTGATGCCGTCGAGGATGGTGTTGTTCGACGCCGATGTGGCGGTGGCGCCCGTCACGTAGATGTGGGCCACGCCGCCGCTGGCGGTGGCGGTCAGCCCGACTACCAGGGGCACGGTGATGGAGCCCGTCGCCTTCCAGACCCCCGAGACGAGGGAGTACTTCTCGACGGCACTCGGGTCGCCGCTGGTGGCCCCGTTGGACCCGTCGGCCACGTACAGGGTGTCGGGACCGGGTCCCGCCCCCAGGGTGACGAAGGCGAACTGGTCGGGCCCGAAGTGGGCGGGCAGGTTGGCGCCGGTGATGAGGGAGGTGAGGGTCGGCGTGCCGCTGGTGGGGAGCCCGGTACCCACTTGGTTGATGGCCGACGACGTCGACTCGTAGAGCTGGCCGTTCACGACCTGGACCTCGTGGGTCTTGCTGGCGTCGAGGTAGGTGGCGCTCGTGCCCGAGTCGGTCGTGATCCCGGTCCCGCCCCCGCTCCCCACGTAGATGTTCCCGCCCGTCACCGCCGTGGTCGCCGAGCGGGAGTTGTTCCCCTCGGCCGTTCCATCGCTCAGGGCCGTGGTGGTGTCGACCGTGCCCGTCGGCGAGACCAGGGCCACGGTGCGCGGCACCGTCGAACCGGTGATGCTCGTCACCCCGGGAGCGGCGT
>Ga0187890_10000113_pt1 | contig 55008 bp, 46 predicted proteins | sample June2016WEW_21_1_FD_133005 | JGI IMG/M metagenome (GOLD analysis project Ga0187890, IMG submission 133005) | Peatland microbial communities from SPRUCE experiment site at the Marcell Experimental Forest, Minnesota, USA - June2016WEW_21_10 | ecosystem: Environmental > Terrestrial > Soil >... | reverse complement strand
TCACTCCTGCATCAATCTCCACGGTGAAGATGACGCGCTTTCAGGACGCGGCATCTTTCGCTTTACGCCTTATGAACCCCGGGCGCCATGGCACCGGTTCCAGCACCTCTATGTGCTCTTCGTTTACGCGATGTTCTCTCTCGATTATGTGTTCTTCAGGGACTTCCAGTGCTTTTTCTTTCCCACCCATGAATATCTGAGACGCACGAAACATCCTCTGCGAGAATATGCCATTCTCTTTGCCGGCAAGGGTTTCTACCTCACTTACATGCTGATCTTGCCGGTGATGGTGCTGAGAGAATCGCCTTTGCTGGTCGCCGGGGCGTTCCTCCTCGTCCATTTGGTCGTCGGTTTAGCCGTAACCCTCGTATTCCAGTCGACGCACACCGTCGACAGCACCTACTTTCCCTCGGATCGTGGCGAGTTTGAAAACGGTGTGTATCACATCTTCGCGACAACGGCCGATTATGCGACCGAAAACCCGCTTGTTGGTTGGCTCGCGGGCGGGCTCAACCATCACGTCGTTCACCACCTGTGTCCTTTTGTGTGTCACACTCACTATGCTCCACTGACAAGGATCGTGAAGGAGACCGCCAAAGAGTTTGGGGTTCCGTACAGGCAGCACTCCACCATGACCCTGGCAATCCAGCATCATCTGATACTTTTGAAGCAACTGGGCAATGAAGACTGATTTTGAGCGTCATTTGTTTCTTATGGGCCAGCTAGCACTTCCTCCGGGTAACATGAAATCTCCCGCGGTTCGAGGCAAGTACGAGGACCGCTGGGTATGACCTCAACGATGAATGTGCCTGTCCCAGTTGTTTCCCGGCTTCGCTGCTTTGCGGATTCTCGCGCAATGGCCCGCAATCCTGTACAGGTTCTGTCCCGCTACAACGAAATCTTCGGCGACACATTCTGGATCCGTTTGGGTGGTCTCAAGGAGGCGATGGTTACCATCGATCCCGCTGTCATTCAGCACGTGTTGAAGACCAACGCCGAGAACTACCAGAAATCCGAAATTCAAGTGAAGCGAATGGGCCACTTCCTGGGGAAAGGCCTGCTCACGACCCACGGAGAAGCCTGGCGCACCCAGCGCCGTCTCATCCAGACGGGCTTCGATCGGAAGCAACTCGATGCATTGTCCTCAATCATGCAGGACTCCCTTGCCGATTCGCTGCGCGACTTCGACAGACAGATCCGCCGCGGCCCCGTGGATATTTACCCCCACCTCATGAAAATCACCTTCGCGATGGTCGCTCGATCGTTATTTGGGGCTCGGTTGAAGGATGAAGACATCGATCTTGTCAGCCATACCATCTGCACCGTCCAGGAATTCATTGTCCGGCAAACCCTTCAGCCCTATCTGAATCCCTGGTTCGCCGTCTCCGGCGAACTGCGCCGACACGAAGCCATGCGAACCCGCGCCGACGCCATTCTGCTCGAATACATAAAAAAGCGCCGCAACGAACCACCGGGCCACGATCTGCTGCAGACTTTGATGGATGCGCGTTACAGCGATGGCGAAGGCATGAGCGATGAGCTCATCCTGAGCGAGAGCATGCAACTTCTGGTTGCCGGACATGAAACATCGTCGAATGCGTTATCGTGGCTTCTTTATCTTTTGAGCTCGCATCCGAATTGTCTCGAGAGGGTACGGCAGGAGTTTGACTCCGTGCTCGGCCAAGCGCCCCTGAGCCACAACGACGTTCCCAAGTTCGAATTTGTCACTCAGGTCATTCAAGAGGCGCTTCGCCTCTACCCCCCGTTTTGGATGGTCGACCGCATGGCTGTTGCAGACGACCGTGTAGGCGACGTCGCCATACCGCGCGGATCGATGGTCATTGTCTATGTGTACGGTGCGCACCATGCTCCGCGCTACTGGCAGAATCCTGAGAACTTCGATACCGAGCGTTTCAGCAAAGAAAACGAGAAGCTGCGCACACCATTCACCTTCCTTCCCTTTGGAGCCGGACCGCGAGGCTGTATCGGCGGAAATTACGCGATGCTGCAGATCCTTATGATTTTGAGCGATCTGCTCAGAAAATACGATTTTCAGTTGGCTCCGGGCCAGATGATCGAAGCTCGCCCGATGGTCATCCTGCGGCCGAAGCACGGGATCCGCATGACATTCACCAATATCGTCGCTCCCGCCCCGTGCGTCGCATAAGACGCGCAAAACAATGAGACGGCAGTTGTTGAAAAGCCGCTTCCAGTGGGCAAATTGTCATCATGTGCTAATTGAAGGAGTGCGGCAAGATCATCACCACGGCTGCACCGTCACGTTCGCCCGAATAGCTGAGAGCGTTGCCGCTCCTGCGTGAACAGTTCCCGCGTACAAGTGCTTCATGGCAAGATGAGCCCCTGTTTCGTTTTTGATAGAAACGGAACTGATTTCTGTTCCTTCCATGTCCCGACCAATCAAAACTTTCGTTCTTCGACTGCAATTCGATGCGCACTCTCCCTGACGCTAACTTGTCCCGATTTCCGTAAGCCGCTAAAAGCACGAGGTTTAGCGGGCCCTCCCGGTGCCTGACGGAATGGAGCAGGACGTGCTACCTGATGATGTCAATAAAGTCTAGTAGCATAATGGACTTTATGGCATACTTGCCCGCCATGAAAATCTCTCAGCAGGGACTCTACGAACTGCGCGCCACGATGATGCTTGCCCACTATCAGCATCAGGGCGCTGGTTGCCCGCAACCCTTGCAGCCGCGGTTAAGCAGGTTTGGGTACGAAATGTTTAGAGGGAAAGCCGCAGTCTCGGGCGACCAGCTCGGGGATTCTCGCTTTAACAGTTCCTAGTGAGCATGTCACCGAGCGAGGTGCGCATTATCACAGACGCAACATCGGCAGGGGCCGAAAATACCCAATGCGCACGGCGTGGTCATCGCACCCAGTGGTATTGCGCTCGGCAAGAGTGCCAAGGTGGAGAAACCTTCCCCCGAGGTTTCTGCAATTTAACACTCCTTTAATAGAGCGTAACACTCCTTTAATAGAACAAGGACTAGATTTAGTGGTTTAAAACTACGTCAATTCTGATAATGGCCGCGGCTGGTTTGTGGCGAGGTCTGTTCTGGAAATGTCTGGGAAAAAGCAAATGTCGCTACGCCCCGACGTCAAGTTGTAAAAGTTTTTTGTTTTTGGAAGTAGTGCTCGACCAAAACCCACAAAGGAGAGGATTGCATTTTTATGAAATCAACCAAGCACCTGTTGCTCACGGTCCTGACGCTGGCGGCCCTTTTAGCCGGCGCTTGGGCACAAGACTCAACCGCGCCGGCGCCAAAGAAGAAGCACAAGGCCGTAGCAGCGGAACCCGCACAGCCGGCGGTAACGGCTGCCGACGTTCAGGCGTTGAAAGACGCCCTGGCCGCCCAGCAGCAGCAAATCCAGCAACTTTCGCAGCAACTGCAGCAGAGTCAGCAGAACTGGCAGGCAGCGCAGGCCGCCGCCGCCGACGCTGCGAGCAAAGCTGCTGCAGCTCAAACTCAGGCCAGCCAACAGCAGCAGGCGGTTGGTGCGTTGCAAGGCGACGTGGCTGACATCAAGACAACCACCAACAACACGGCCATGACGCTGCAAGAGTCATTGAAAGACGTCAAGAACGTTAGCGCGCAGTGGGAGACCCCTCTGTCGATCCATGTCAAGGGCATTACCATTACTCCGGCCGGCTTCGCGGCTGCCGAATTTGTGCGGCGTTCGCGAGAGCTGGGGGCTGACGTTATAACTCCCTTCAATTCGCTCACCATGCCCGGCGCTTCGCAGAGCCAACTGCCGGAGTTCTTCGGCACCGGCCGCCAGTCGCGACCTACGATCTTTGTCGGGGGCCGTTTGAGCAATGTGGAACTTTCCAGCTACGTATCGGGTGACTTCCTCTCTTCCGGTACCACCTCTAACAATAACCAGACCGATAGCTACACCTTCCGTCTTCGCCAAGCGTGGGGCCAAGCCAAGTTTAACAATGGCTGGAAATTCCTCGGCGGCCAGGCGTGGAGCCTGGTGACCGAGATGAAGGCGGGAATCGCGCCCAGCGATGACCTGGGCAGAGTCAACGATGCCCGTCCCAGCACTATCGACGGCCAGTATAACGTCGGGTTCAGTTTCGCGCGCCAATACACGCTTCGCCTAACGAAAGACTTCGGCGATAAGGTGTCGGTTGCTTTCGCCATCGAAAACGCGCAGGGCACGGTCACCACGCACAACAATGCGGCTAATTTCCTGCTCGGACAGGCGGGCGCCACCAATGAAATGAATGCCTTTAATGGAACGTACACGGCCAATCCTGCGCCCGACCTCATCGCCAAGATCGCCTTCGATCCCGGCTTTGGGCACTACGAGGTCTTCGGCCTGGTCGATCGATTTGCCGACCGTATCTTCCCGTGCGTGCAGAACCCGAACTACACGACCGCGGCCTGCAACAGTGGGACCGCTCCCAGCGCGCTCAACGCCTACAACAACTCAAAAGAAGGCGGAGGCATTGGCGTCAACGCTCGTTGGACCTTCGCCAACAAGCACGTCGTTTTTGGCTTGCATGGCTTCGGAGGCAGCGGAATAGGCCGTTATGGGGCAGCTGGGCTCCCCGATCTTTCCATTCATGCCGATGGAACGATTCATCTGATCAAGAACCTCCAGGGTTTGAGCACGCTGGAGTGGCACGGCAAGAAACTCGACCTCTACTCCTACGTCGGAGCGGAGTACGCCGGGCGTTCATATGACTACGATTCCACTTTGAACGCGGCGGGGACAGCGCCAATAGGATACATCGGATACGGATCGCCCTTCTTCAGGAATGACGGTTGCTATACCGAAACGCCTCCTACCGCGAACTCCGGCTTCGCTCCGGGTACTCTCTCCCATTGCACTGCTGACACACGGGCGATAATTGAGGGTACGGCCGGCTTCTGGTACACCTTCTACAGCGGACCCAAGGGCAGATTCCGGTTCGGCACGCAGTACTCCTATGTGACTCGTCAGACCTGGTCGGGTGCTAATTCCAGCGGCCCGGCAGGAATCTCGCCGGAAGGACTGGACTCGATGGTCTTCACGTCGTTCCGCTACTACTTGCCGTAAGACGAAAATGGTCCCGCGCCACCGTTTGACGCGGGACCACTAATTCTAGCGGCCAAGGTCTGACCGCTACTCAACTTTCTGAGGGGATTTTTCCCTTCAGGACGCCGCCGGCCCGGTTTTGGCTACTCTCCTTTTCCGGGCCGGTGGTGCTAACTGAAATCAGCTACTGAATGCACTCATGCCCTTCGGCCGGCCTGACCTCAGTTCCTGCTCACAAGTTCTCAAGCACCAGCTTAAGGTAGTTCCAGAAACTTCCCACAGACGATATCTGCACGCGCTCGTGCGGACTATGAGGATCTGCGATCGTCGGACCGAAGGACACCATCTGCATACCGGGATATTTCTCGCCAATGACGCCACACTCCAAGCCAGCGTGCATGGCCATCACCCTTGCCGGTTCGCCGAAGAGTTTCTTGTGCACCTCCTGGAGCTTGCGCACGATCTCGCTGTTCGGCTCAGGTTTCCAGCCGGGATATTTGCCCGTGTGCTCCACTTCGAACCCCGCCAGCGCGCATACCGTCGCAACCATGCGGGCGGCCGCCAGCATGCTGCTCTCGATCGCACTCCGCTGGCTGGTAACAATCTCCACCACGTCGCCCTTGGTGCTGACGGTCGCCAGGTTCGTGGACGTCTGGGTCAAGCCGGGAACGTCGGGGCTCATAGCCAGAACGCCATGATGCAAACTCGCGAGCAGCGCCACCGTCTGCTTCGCGTCTGCCGCGTCCAGCACTTTTCCCGGACGTACGGCTTTCTCGACCGTGATCTGCAGTCCGGAATCGAATCCTCCCAAGTCGGCTTTGTATCCAGATTCGGCTGTGGCGACAAGCGATTTCAGTTCACTCTCGCGTGAGGGGTCCAGCAACACCAGGGCGGCAGCTTCGCGCGGAATCGCATTCTGCGCGCTTCCTCCGTTGACCTCGGCGATTTCGATCGGAAGACGATCCAGCAGGACCTGAAGGACTCCGCCCATAATCCGTAGCGCATTGCCGCGGCCTTGATGGATATCGACGCCGGAGTGGCCACCTTTGAGGCCAGACACCTTAATCCGCCAGGCCGATCCCGCGCCGGCAGGACGAAGCCCGACTTTACGCTTAGCCGTCGTTTTGATGCCGCCTGAACAACCGATACAGAGGGTTCCTATCTCTTCGTTGTCAAGATTGAGAAAATACCTGGACTTCAGCACACCACCAGGGAACTCGGAAGCGCCCGTAAGCCCGGTCTCCTCGTCAATGGTGAAGGCGAACTCCAGCGGACCATGCGCGATGTCATTGCTCTCCATCACGGCGAGGGCCGCGGCCACGCCGACGCCGTTATCGGAGCCCAGGGTCGTGCCATCTGCCTTCAGCCAGTCGCCGTCTCTGACTACCTTGATAGGATCCACATCGAAGTTATGAACGGTTCCCTCGTTCTTCTCGCACACCATGTCGAGGTGGCCCTGCAAGAGGGCCATGGGCGCTCCCTCGCGTCCCGGTCGCGCCGGTTTCCGGATCACGAGATTGCCGGCATCGTCCTGCACGCATTCCAGACCCAGTTTTGTGGCCAGCGTGCGGATGTAGTCCCGAGCTGCGGCCTCCTTTGTAGAGGCGCGAGGAATGGCCGCCAGTCTGTCAAAGTGTTTCCATATCGGTTCAGGTTGCAAGTTCGCGAGTGCAGGTATCATGACACGCTCCATAGGATTAAAGGCTTCCAGCTATCGTACAGCGCGATCGCGCTGGCGCGCCTTCTGCTACAAGTGTAATCTGAATAATGTTCGCATCGCTCGCGAGCCACGGCAGGGCCGGTCCTTCAATTCGGCAATCTTGGGACGCCAATGCTGCGCTCGTCAATTTTCGGAAATTTCGGGTGCAACCAGTGCGCGCCTTCGTGCCATGAAGAGTCCCAGCGCCAATTAAGAAGCAATCCAATGCCGCGACCGGATCAGACTACCGGTACGTCAGCGCGTCTGGTGCGGTTCGGCAGCGCAGCTGGAATATGGGCGGGACTCGAGCGCACGGCCTGCATCAGTGCCCAGGAATAGTCAAATTCCTGTCCACACTGCAAGCAGACCTGGTAGGTCCGTTTCTTGATGGTGAACACACCACTCCGTTGGCGGTGACGGCACCCGAAGGAAAGCTGGAAAATCCGAAGCAGTGGTTTCATAAATCCTCAGTTCGCTGACGGCGCACGCAACTTCCATGGGCATCCAGCCAATCCAGTAGAGAGCGCACGCTGGCCCGGGCCAGGGCAATTGAGCAATCAGCGGCGCCGTAGTAGATATTGAGCGTGTCGCCATCGGGATTCATCGTGTATCCGCACGGGAACACGACATCGTCGACGTCGCCACGGCGTTCGTACTCGGCCTCGGGCCCAAAGATCCACGAATCCCCTCGCAGCAGGCATCGTTCCGGATTCTCCAGATCGAAGAGGGCCAAACCCAGCCGGTAGAGACAGCCTGAAGGTGTGTGCCGCACTCCGTGGTAGAGGGCGAGCCATCCCCGGGGAGTCTGGATGGGTGGCGGCGACAGGCCGATTTTGTTTGCGTCCCACCAGGCGCCGCGGCGCGCTTCCAGCATGAGCCGGTGCCTGCCCCAATAACGCAGGTCGGGAGAGTAGGAAATCCACATGTGCGCTCCGAGCGTCGTCATCGGCCGATGAATAAGCGCCCAGTATCCGCCGATTCTCCGAGGCAGAAGCGCGGAATCTTTGTCGTCCGGTGGCATGATGACGCCGTAGCGCTCGAAGTTGCGAAAATCTTTGGTCAGAGCCAGCGACACTCCCGGGCCACCACGCGAATAGGAGGTGTAAGTGACTACGTATTGCTCCAGTTCGGGTACAAAGGTGATACGAGGATCTTCAATGCCCCAAATCTCCTCCGGATACTCCTGCGGCTTGGGCATCAACGTCGGTTCACGATCAATCTGCCACCCATCGACACCATTTTGAGAGCGCGCGGCGCACAGATGCGACAAGCCGCGCCGGTCTTCAACGCGGCACAGAAGCAGAGTAGTTCCATCCGGTAACAACGTTGCACCGGCATTGAACACGCTGTTGATGGAGTAGGGCCAATCCTTGCCCGTCAGGATGGGATTGCCAGGGTGACGCAGAAGCAGGGGCGGGTAGTGCGTGCTTTCGACATTCAGAACTGTGGTTGAAGGAGAAGTCATGAGGGGTTTTCCGGCCTTTCGAAATCTTGCAGCGAGCGCATTTCCAGGAGTGCCATCAAGAACGACAGCGTCGACTCTGCTCCCTGGTTCTCATTGGCGCGGTCGGGATGCAAGCCGTCCCGGCAACCGCCTGAAACGGAATCATAAAGAGGAAGCTGCAGATCGTTGTCGCCCAGGAACCAGTTGAATGCCGACCAGGCTTCCGTGCGCCAGCGGCTGTCGCCAGTTATGCGGTACGCTTCCAGACACGCAGACACGGCGCCGGCGGCCTCAATCGGTTGTTGATCGAAGCGCGCTCTGGAACCGCCCTGGTGATAAAAGCCTTGCGACCCGATGGGCACAAAGTGGCCGTTGGGTTCCGAACGCTGGGTGGTTGACAACCAATCCAGTGCTTCGAGGGCGGCGGAGATCATACGATCATCCGAGCAAGCTGAGCCCACGAGCAGCATGGCTTGGGGTAATCTGGCGTTGCCATAGGCCAGAACGTTCTCGAACCACTTCCAACCCGGGCTGCGAATCGCCTCGTACATTTCAAACAATCGCCGGCTGAGCACGGATCTTATTTTCTGGGCGTCGCGATCTCCAGGATACGAATTGAGGTATTCCTGAATTCCGAGCAGGGTATAAGCCCAGGCGCGAGGACTGCTGAATTCCAAGGCCGCGGGGAGGGAAAACTCGAAGAGACGCCCGGCAGCGCACCGTAATCCCTGATCTGCCGACCGGCCTAGAACCGTTCCCAGACTCCACAACGAGCGCCCATGACAGTCCTCAGAGCCAACCGGTTCGTTCCACTGGCGATCGTAGCCGAGAAAGTTTCTGAATCTGCCCTTCGCCGGCTCGAATGCATGTTCCAGAAACGACAAATACCGAGAAGGGAAATCCGGAGTGACGGAATGCTTTTCCAGCTGATCTTTACCCAGTTGCGCCAGCAGAACTGTGAAAATAAGTGCGCGCGCGTTGTCGTCGGTGGTATGGCCCTCGGCTCGATTGGGAATGGTAAAGATCGCGTGCTGCAGCATTCCCGTGTCATCGGTCAGCGCGTTCACATGAGTGAGTTTTAATTCGGGCAGCTGATTCAACAATTTCGGGGTGATGCGAGCCGAGAACTGGACCCGTGGACTCTCCATGCGGTCGCTGCGCACCCGGGCAAAACTCCCCATGTAACCCTGCGCGACTTTTTTCCAGACCATATCTCGCGCGAACAAATAAGCGCGCTTGCGCATGGCATGGCGCAGCGCCGGCGTATCCAGGAGTTCGATTGTCTTGTTGGCGATGGCGCCGGGATTTTGAAAGGGGACAAGCGCGCCCCGGCGGTCGTCCAACAATTCAATCGCGTGCCAATAGGGAGTCGAGATAATCGCTTTGCCCGCTCCGAGTGCATAGGCCAGAGTTCCGGAAACCACCTGCTCCTCATAGCGATAAGGAGTGATGTAGATATCGGCTGCGCCAATGAACTCGGCCATTTCCTCGGGGCTGACGAAGCGGTCATGGAAGATCACTTGCGATTCCACTCCCACTTCTTTCGCTAGAGCCTGCAAGCTGGCTCGATAGGTGTCGCCTTCGCGACGGAGGATGTGAGGGTGAGTGGCGCCCGCGACAATGTAGACAACATTCTTGTGTTTGGACAAAATCTGCGGCATCGCGAGAATGACGTTTTCGATTCCCTTGTTCGGCGAGAGTAGGCCGAAGGTGAGGAGCACCGCTTTTCCTTCCACGCCAAAGCGGTCCTTATAAAAATTGGGATCGAGAAAGGGCAGGTCTGGAACGCCGTGCGGAACCATGTCGATCTTGCTGCCAGGCACCTTGAAGATTTCCTGCAGGAACTGGGACGAGAGCTGGCTCATGACGATGAGGCGATCGGAAAGCTCCGCGACCTCTTCCATGACCATCAGTTGGTCTGGGTTGGGCTCGCGCAAAACCGTGTGCAGCGTGGTCACAACCGGCATCTTCAGACTGCGTAGCAGATGCAAAATATGGCCGCCGGCCTCGCCGCCGAAGATTCCATACTCGTGCTGCAGGCACACCATGTCGATGTTGTTGAAGTTCAGGAATTCAGCGGCCTCCTGATACGTTCTCACATCGTCCTGGGCGAGCGACCATCGCACCCGCGCGGGATAGTTATAGCCTTGTTCCGTATCGTTTACGGGCAGCGCCAACAGTCGAGCTGTTCCGTACTCCGCGGAGATGGCTGCGCACAGGTCGGTGGTGAAGGTGGCAATTCCACATTGTCGCGGAAGATAATTCCCAATCACCGCGATCCGACTGGGTAGCGACGGTTTCGATTGCCATCGAGCGGGAGCCGCTGACACCGCGTCCCGTATCAGGGGGCGCGGGGGCACGACTTCCAGGCCTCCTTTGGGAATCACCGTGTTGGGCAGCGACATATTTTCCTCATTTGGTGAGAACAGGTGCTGAAGGAGGCTACTTTTCAGATGGGCCCCAAGCCATTACCGGCGTCTGGTTTGGGAACAGGATGGCTGGTCCAGTTATTTTCGGTTCCAGCCTGGAGTTTTCGCCCCGTTAGAATTTGCCTCATGCCAGTATTCAACGAAAGTGAGCTTGTGGGCTGGTCAAAATTGATCAGAGATGCTGCGCGTGCCAGCGGCATCCTCCGAAGCACGCGCAAGACACCAAGGGCCAACCTCACCAATTCAGAGGCGACTAATTCAGAGGCGCAGCGGATGGGTCGGTGAGAGCTATCAATTTTCCAACCGGATAGTCTTCTTGTGTAAGAGGAGTCTCAGGCTCGGGGTTGAGGATCGTCAACACAGCGCCGCTGAGCGTTCCGCGGATGAGCAGGCGGTCGCCTTCGATGGCGACAACTCGGTATTTCTCGTCGAAGATTGATGTCCTCTCTTCCATTGAAATCCCTTTTTCCATGCAATGGTTGGATGCGCGATTTCATATCCGCGATTCTTGCCTGGCGCCGACAATGACGCGAACCGTCATACTGCATCTCGCTCGGACGAGCGCCGGGCTTCGGCGTCATCCAGGTAGCAGCCTTGTTGGAGATGACGCGAGTGTGCCGAAATGACGGCATAGGGCAGGCCCAGAAAACGCTTCGCAATGATTCCGGTGACTTCGAGGCCATTGAAGTGTTGCTGCCTTACCTTGCCCAGAATCCTAGTCAATGCGTGCTGGATCTTCTTCGCACCGAGCGCGCCAAAGAACATAACTTTGACTTCCGATGCGATAAAAAAGAAATTCCATCCCGCGGCGCGAATCTTGCGCTCAAGAGCGAGGCCGTCGAGCATCTTGACCACGCCCCACTTCCCCGAGTAGGGGGCACTTTCCAGCCCAAGAGGCTGCGGCCATTCCGACATCAGGATCGTCCCGACTTGAACTTCTTGTGGCATGGAAGACTCCTCCCGCGAGGTCAGCTAATCGTGGCAAGCGGCTTCGGAGGAGGCGCAAGCCGCCGGTTGGACGCGACAATCGCTCCTCGCTAGATCAAGTCTGGTTCATTTTCTGCCGAAGTACTGTGCAGAATGGATCACTTTCAGAATCCCAACCAGAAGCAGCCTGGCGATTCGCCGTCGCAAACCTATGAGACATACCACTTTCTCGGGTTAGAATTGCAAATGATGAGCTTCCGCGCGCTGGCGAAAGAGAAGGCCCGCAGGTTCAATCCCGACACCTTCCTCGCAACCATTGGCGAGGGCAGGAAGACCCTGACTTTTGCCAAGAAGCAGGGAATCTTCGCGCAGGGGGATAAGGCGGACGCGGTCTTCTACATCCAAAAGGGGAAAGTGAGGCTCACCGTCGTCTCCAAGGCCGGCCGAGAAGCGACCATCGGCATGTTAACGGAAGGAAACTTCTTTGGCGAAGGCGCTCTGGCGGGTCAGGCCCTGCGCATGGGATCTGCGGCGGCCATGACGGATTGTGAAATTCTGCAGATCGACAAAAAAGCGATGATGCATGCGCTGCACCGCGAACACGCGTTTTCCGATTTGTTTGTGGCGTACCTGCTGGCGCGGAATATCCGTTATGAAGAGGATCTGGTCGACCAGCTATTTAACTCCAGCGAAAAGCGGCTGGCTCGAATCCTTCTTCTGCTCGCTCATTTTGGCAAGGAAGATGTAGCCGAGGCTGTGGTCCCCAAAATCAGTCAGGAGACTTTGGCCGAAATGGTCGGCACTACTCGTTCGCGGGTGAGCTTTTTCATGAACCGGTTCAGGAAGCTGGGATTTGTCGATTACGCCGGCGGCCCGGACGGCGGGTTGCAGGTCCACAGCTCGCTGCTGAGTGTAGTTCTGCACGACTAGCTATTCTCCGCAACACGGTTTCCCTGGAAATCAGGCAGCAGCGGCTCGTCTCAAATCGAGCTTGCGGTCCACAGTAAATTAGCCGGTGGGCGGGGCCGGCCGAGGACCAGCAAACGGCGTCACAAAAAAAGCGTAGTTTGAGCAATCTTGAGCAGTTTTCCGACTCCGAGTGTTTGAGGATGAATGCTTGAAGGTGAATTATGCCCCTCCCGGCGTATCCGGCACTCCAAGCCGCAGTCCTTCTTTGCATCGACGATAACAAGGACGTGCTGGAATGCGAGAAATTGTTCCTCGAGAGCTTCGGTTATACCGTTCTGACCGCTCCCAGCGGCGGCCAGGGATTAGAACTGGCCTCCCTGTTCTCGGTTGACGTTGTGATCGTTGACTACCTCATGCCCAAAATGAACGGGCGCGAGTTTGCCATCAAAATGAGGCGGCTGAGGCCGCAAGCGTCAATCATCCTGCTCGCCGAAGCAGTGGATGTTCCGGACCAGATGTTGAATATGGTGGACGCCCTCATAGCCAAGGATTGCCTGGCCAGCGAGTTGTTGCCCGCGATCGCACAATTACACGGATGCGGATGGATCCCACCGGTTTCGTATGACGCATAACGGCGAAGGGGCCCGGTTATGAAAATGTTGCTGTTTGCAGGCCTGCTGTTGGTGGTGCTCGGCATCGCCTCTTTGCTCGTGCCCATCCCCCACACCCAGAGGGAGGGCATCAAGGTTGGGGGCGCGAACTTCGGCGTTCAGACCAGTCACCGTGAGCTGGTTTCGCCAATGATCAGTATTGTGCTGATCGCGGGCGGGATCGCGCTGAGCATTGCTGGTTCGCGTTCGCGAAACTGACGCGCGCGTTCGCCAGTCTCGGATCAATGCGGTTCTGCGGTAGCAGGGCTCGCGTGGATCGCTTTCGTCGACTCCCAGGGTGTGGGTGGAAAGTTGCGGGTCACTCCCGGCTCGGTTGCCTTGCTTTGACAATGGCCGCAGGACAGGCAGATCGCCCCCACTTCCCGGAGGTCAGTTTCTTTCGATATCTCATTCTCGCGCACTGCGGTCGAGCCCGCTATGACCGGGCCCGCACACTTGTCGCAGACATAAGCGGAGAGGTGCAGATACTGCCTTTTCATTTGGACCCTCGAAAGCTCAAGCGCCGGTCTTACACCACACTCCGGCCGCTCACCAGGTTAATGATCAGTACCACCACCGCAATAACCAGCAGCAAGTGAATCAGGGCGCCGCCCACGTGGAGGCTGAAACCAAGAAGCCATAGAATCAGAAGCACAACAAAAATCGTCCAAAGCATGTTGATCTCCTTTGCTCATCTGCTCATCTGTTCATCTGAGGGTCGCCGAAAATGAGCGTTCCCGAAAACTCATCTATTATCTTGTCGTGGCCGGAGCGAGCGACTTCCCGCACTCCAAGCAAGACGGCTGGGCCCGCGACGTGATTAGCCCGCAAAACGGGCACATCCTTTGCGAGGCGAAAGCGCGATCCGGTGGAGTAAGTGACGCAGACATTTTCGAAATGGATGCACGGATGGCGGCAAGCCGTCTGCGAAAACGATCGCGAAACCGACGAAAGGCGCGTTCCATCAGCGATCCACCTTCGTTCTTTCTCCCCATGCACGAATGGTTTGCAATAGGGCGCTTGGGCCGAAGTGCTGTTGAGGAGGTCTTTTTTATCCTCATCTCTGCCAAACTGACGATGACACGAGCGGGCTCGTTATTCTGTGCAAGATTGCTCACCCCTGCACAAAAAGTGTCGGCCCGGCATGGCGGAAACCGGGCAATCTGCTTGACCAATCGACGAAGGTGAGCAATCCAGACCATCTATTCTCCTGTGCGTGAGCGATCATGACGTTTGAGACGAGCACTTCTTCTCTCTCTTTCAGGTTCTCTGAGCTAAGGCAGCCCATCTGAAGTCCTCTCCTCTTAGTTCCGCAGACCCCAAAAGGAACAACATATGAAAAAGGTAATGTCGCTGTTGTTGATGAGTTTGATCGGCTTGGTTGGAACTTTCGCGTGGGCAGGTTCGGCGCGTGAAGATTCGGTCAACCGCATGCAGAAATCCGTGGACGTTCTCCAGGAGATCATGTCAACGCCCGACAAAGGCATCCCGGAAGAAGTGCTGAACGGTGCTAAGTGCATCGTCATCGTGCCCAACCTAATCAAAGGTGGCTTCATCTTCGGCGCCAAACACGGACGTGGAGTGGCCTCCTGCCGCACGCCAGAAGGCTGGAGCGCTCCCGCATTTGTCTCGGTTGGCGGTGGGAGTTGGGGATTGCAGATCGGAGTCGAAGACGTTGACCTGGTCATGCTGGTCATGAACGACCGTGGTTTGCAGCATCTGCTGTCCAGCAAGTTCGAAATGACGGGTGAAGGATCGGTGGCAGCGGGCCCAGTAGGCCGTCATACTTCCGCCGGAACTGACATATTGCTGAACACTGAAGTGTTGACTTACTCGCGCTCGAAGGGCGTGTTTGCGGGCTTGACCTTGGAAGGCGCGGTAGTGGAGCAGGACAACGACTCGACTCGCGCCATTTATGGCAAAAACATGATGTTCCGCAACATTCTTTCGGGCCATGCGTCAACTCCAGAAAGCGCGGAGGCGTTTGTGAAGGCTGTTTCCGACGCCGGCCACCAGGCCCACATCGCGGAAGCAAGAGAAGACAATCAGTAATCGCATCAGGAAGCTGTCAACGAGCCGGATTTGTGGCTGACCGGAACCGTACAGCGGTTCCGGTCAGCGCTACAGAACTCCGGATGATATGGAGAAATTCTCGTAGAGACGTGGCTTATCGTGCTTGTCACGACCCCGCATAGAGTTGAAACGGCGCCCAGTAAAAGGGATTGTGGAATCCGCTGCGAAGCAATGACAGTTTGGCGGTGCGCAGAGCGGTATCCGGGGCCGCTCCCTTGTCGAGCTCGTCGTAAAACTGATCCATGAGTTGCTCAGTGGAAGCGTCCGTCGTTTCCCACAGGGCGGCGACCACGTTGTGGGCCCCGGCTCTGAGGAAAGCCCAGGAGAGCCCGACCAGTCCCTCGCCCGAGTAGGCGCGTTCGCCGGCGCCATAGCATGCCGAAATCGTGACCAGATCGGCCCGCAAGGGATGGCGAATGAGGTCGCGGGCGTAGAGCTTGAAGGAATCGCTTTCGTCGTTGCCTTTCGATGGCTCGCTCTTCGGCAGAACAGTCTTCGACTCGCCAGTCTTCGACTCGCCAATCTTCGACTGGCCAATCTTCGAAAGCACAATTGCCGAGTCCAGCGGACTCAGGCGGCTGGCCGTTCCATGCGCCACAAAATGAATGTAGGAAAACTGCTCTGGACTGCTGGCCAGATAGGCTGCTGGCGTCGCCTGCTCGCGCGCGAGTATCCGCTGCCCGGCCACTGGAAAATGTCGGGCAACACTTTCCATCTGGGCGGCGGCTTTCGGGAGTTCGGGATATTTATCGTTGGGGGCGACGCTGTTGCCGACAAGAAGCAGAGCGCGGCCGCGTTTTTCTTTGTTCGTGCTCGTGCCCGCGCGCGCCGCGCCGAGCACCCGTAACGAGCTGGCGTTCGCAATCGTCACGTCTTCAATCCAATAGTGCAACCTCGCTTCGGGCAGCATCGGTTCGGAGGGCCCTGGTTCGGAGACGAGAAGCGTTTCAAAATTCAGGTTGTTCAGGCTGCCATCCGGAATTACGAAAATTTTCGCATCTTTCTTCAGCAATGCTCGTGCCGGCGCGATCAGCATGCGATACAGCGATTGCCCATCCGGGTCGGCCTCTGCTAGAACGTCCTGCGGTCCGCCGAGAGCCCTGCGATACCGCCCGACCGCTGCATCGATTTCCGCGCCGGGAGGAAGTGCAAACAAACTGGTCCTCTGCGGCATGATCGCCCACAAGTAGGACTGCTTCTCACCCAGCCAATAAAAAAGAACTGTGCCTTCCGCGCGCCGGGCGATTTGCTCAGGGTTCAGAGGCGGAGGCCCAGTGGAAGATCCCTTAGCCAGCAATCCTAATCCTTCAGCCAAAGTGCGGGCGCGACTGTAATCGGCCCAGCGCAGGGCGTTGTCCGTCTTTCCACGGGCGACGAGAAAATGGATGTAGTCGTCGTAGATGCGGGAGGCGTTGGTAAGAAAAGAAAGCTGAGAGTCTTCATGCCGCACCGTATCGCGGGCCGCTTCGAAGGTGGCGAGGGCCGCGCGATATTCACGATCCGCCGCGTCAGGATGCTTCTCGTCTTCGTAGAGCCGGGCTAGCGAGTGCTCGGCCTCCCACTTTAGAAAAACGGGACAATTCTTATCGCGTTCGACCGCGTGGAACGTGCTCTCAGCCGCGGCGAAATCGCCGCGGCGAGCCGCGATTTGCCCCTGGACAAGCATGGGATAGAGCTCATCGAGGTGATTCCCGTCTCGTTGTGCCATCTCCACAGCTTGCTGAGCATACTGGCTCGCATTCGACAGATCGCCGGTCTGCAAGTCGAGGCGTGCTATCACGCGCAGGGCATTGTAGATCTCTTCCTTCGCATTAATTCCCTGTGCCAGGCTCAAGGCCCGTTGAAACGATTGCCCGGCGAGGTCAAACTTGCCCTCGTCCATATAGATGTAGCCGATATTTGTGAGTAAGTTGTCTCGGTCCGAGACATCTCCCAGCTGCGATGCTAGCTCCTCCGCATCGTCGAACAACCTTAAGGCCTTTTCGGAGTCGCCGAGCTTGTAGTAGGCCCAGCCTATGTTGCTTTGGGTCTTGAGTTCCGCCCTTCGGGCACCAAGAGACCTCGCGGCCTGATATCCAGCTTCCGATCTATCGATTGCTTCATCGAAGCGCCCTTCCGACAGCGACCTATAACCCAAACTGAGAAGCGCATAGGATTCGAGTAATGCATCCCCGTGCGAGCGCGCGAAGGCGAGGCTAAGTTCATAGAGCCGCTCCGCGGACGACGCCTGGTCTTGCTCGTCGGCCAGGATACCGCGCTCGTGGAGAACATATCCGCAACTCTCCGATACAGAAGTAGCGCACAGCGACGTTGCGTCGTTAAACGACCGCTCTGCTTCAGAGAAGTTGTGGGTAAGGGCATTCGCCTCCCCAACAAGAGTCAAGACGGGTATTGCCAGGTCGGGCTGGTCGGAAGGCACCGGGGCTGACTTGAGTAGCTTTAGGGTATCTTCGTAAAACCCTCTATGGAGCGCGGCCCTTGCCTCGAGGGTTCGGAACTTCCAAGCCCATTCTGGGCTCGAATCCTGGAACCGCTGGCATTCTCGATGGGCCTCGTCCTGCGCTTGTTTCAGATCGCCATGAAGGAGAGCCCTATAAGCATGATCAAAAGCGGCCTGCGGGTTGTCATTGCGGCTGCATGACAGCACGCAGGCCAAGAGCAGAATGGACAGCCCTATGTTGTTGTGGGGCCGTTCGTTCCATTGGCGTGGGCAGTCGGGCCGTTGACACTTCCGCCCGTGGGGCAGCCCAGATGCATGTTGAACATGTTCAGAGTGAAGTAGTTGCTGTCGCTTGGTTGCGGCGGCGAACCGACTCGCGGCTTGTCCGAAAAGCCACTGTGGCCGGATTCGACTCCGACTTCGACTTCGGCCAAGGAGACGGTCCCAAAGCCCGGGATGAAGATCATATTCCCGAAGGTCTTCACTCCCGGAATCGGAATCGGTCCGATGCTTTTGACCAGTGTGCATCGCAGCTTAGAATAGCCGTTCCGCTCCCCGTTCGCACCCCCATTGAAACGTTTCTTGAGTTCGTTGATATAGGCGACCTCGGCATGGTACTTCTTATCGAGGACCTCTGGAAGATCGTCGCCATCCTTCTTAATGCGATTAAGTTGGCCTTCGACGCGATCGAGAAAGCCGCTGTCATCAAGATACGGCCGATCGCCTTCCGGCTTATCGCCGCAGACTCCGAGTTCGAGTTCCACCTGGACAGGGTATCCGGCAACCCGCAGGTTTTCGAAGCGCGAGCCCAGGAATGTCACCTTGGGAACATGGCCGTTGATCATCGGATGCTCGGTGGAAACCTGCGCCACCACGCGATCGGCCGTGATTACATCAACCACATTGAATCCTTCGATAACCGCTGTCGATTGCGTCACCCAGCCCGAGTGATCATTGCCCCAGATATCCTTTTTGTTCTTGAGTTGGGTGCCGGACACGCGCGTGTGCCCTGACTTGAATGTAATCAGGCCTTCTACGCTGGTCTCGCCAACTGACTGGGTGATCAGGCCTTCACGGCGGGTATTCTCTAATACAGCGCGCCCATAGTGTTCGATCGGCTGCTGGATAGGGTGGTCCAGGTGGCCGCTGAGCACTTGGGCTTCGGCGTGATAAATGTGGTATTGCTCCAGGACAAGGCCCGGCCCCACAGGTGGTTTCGGATTTGCGGCCATATTCTTAACTCCTCCCGTTTGAGCTCACTTCTGAATTTGCAATTCAAATGATGCCCGACCGACTTCCTTGCTTTCGCCTGCGGCAGTAATTCCGCGCACCGCCAAAGTGTAACTCCCCGCTTCTCGATTCGCGCCCGGTACTTGCACCGGCCACTGGTCTTGCGCCGAGGTCGCCGGAATCGTTAGTGACCATTCCAGCTTTCCCGCCAGATTATATAACTCCGCCGTGTAACGCGAGTAACTGCTTTCCGGAGGGATTCTAACAAAAAGCAGAAAACCTTTGCCCGGATGCGTCGTAATCACCGGGCCGCCCGATCCCCAGGTACCGACATTCACCGAAGCCCACGGCAGGACCTGCGGGCTATTCAATGCTTGCCGCAGTTGCGGATACGTAACCAGATTCTGATATCCGATAGTTACCAGCAACAAGGCCATCACCGGCACGATCACTGCCGGGCGCAACCACGGGAGCCATCCCCGTCTCGCTGGGACCGGGGCGGGTACAGGCATTCCGGCGGGAATCGGCTCGGATTTCTCCGCTAACACAACCTTGCTCTGCTCCACGAACAAAGCTCCGGCGCGGACGTCGAGCGCGCAATCCGGGCAGTCGAAAAAATGTTCTTCAAATTCGTCCCGGGTCTCGCGATCGAGTTCGTCGAGCAGATACCTTTCCGTCATTTGTTGACGAACCACCGCATCGTGGTCCATGAGTGCCCCCTCGTATTACTTAGTGCGCCGGCGCGATCCGGCGTTGCACTGCCATCACGCCGGAGTAAATTCCGGCGAATCATTTCCCGTGTTCTTCTTATATAACGACTTAAACGATTGTTTCGCGCGGTGCAGTAATACCCGCAGATACTCCCGGTCTACACCGAAGTCACGGCATACCTCGTCCTTGTCCCGCTCCTCGAGGAAAACCTCGCGCAGCAGTCGCCGGTCGCGTTCTGAAAGCTGCTCCAGTATCTCCCGGACTTTCTGTGCCGTTTCTTTGGCGACAAGGACACTCAGCAGATCCATCGCACGGGAAGGGAAGTCTTTCTGTTGGTCATCGTCATCATCGAGCGAACTATGGCGCGCGGCCGAGCGATAGTGCTCCAGCAAAACATTGTTGCAAATCGAGTTAACAAACGATCCCAGGCGCTCCGGGTGCAGGATTTTCCCCTCGCGCAGGGCCGCGTAAAATCGGGCGAAGGTTTCCTGCCGCACATCCTCGATGGCCTCTTGCGACGGCAGTCGAGAGCGCAATTTCACCTGAATCAGCGTGCTGAAATACGCGCCAAAATGCTCCTGCGTGCGGTAGTCTCCTGCCCGCAGACGCTCGACGTAGGATTCGTCAAAGGAGTGAAATTGCAAGAGCTTGCCCCGCGGAACCGGAAGTGGCAGACAGTGTAGCACTTGCAGCGGCGAAAGGTGGACGTTTTCCGGGACCAGTGTGAGCGGCGCGCGTTTCAGAGCCGTGTGGCTGCTCCGAAAGCGTCCGGTCGGCGGGATGGAGCGGGCGGCGCGCACTGGGAAGAATAAAACTCCTATCACTAGGTAGCTGAACCGATCTGCTGCCTCTGGAGAAGGCTGCATACAAAGCGCCGGAGCCGCTTCCCCGTCGACTCCGGCACTCCATCTGGATCCCAGCCGGGAGTTTCCAGGTTGGGATCCGAAACCGTGGCCCATCGCCGCACCGCGCGATGTTTTCCACTTACTGGGATAGTGCAGAAAGGGCGCGGATCGTTTCAAACAATTTCTTCCACCCGGCGGATCTGGCGATAGTGCCGATGGCCACAGGTCGCGGCAAGAGTGCGGTTCCCGCTAAATTCTCGGATTTGAAGCTTCACCAAGCTCTAGCCGAAGACGTTGAGGCTGCCTTGCCCATACACCGTCTCTAACACGGAATTCGCGCTGTCAGAGGGGCCCGAAGAAGAACTAATCAAATTCACCGTGCTGAGCAGCTCCTGGACCAAGTGCGCGGATTGCGATGCGGCGCTGGTCTCGATTGTCTGCGACGGCGAGGGAGAGTTTTTCAGGTCGCTCTGAACCGTCGTAAAAGCAGACTGGGCGGTGGATAGATCACCCGAGCTCAGCGCGCCTCCAAGCGCTGCCAGATCAGTCGCGAGTCGAGAACTGCTCGACTGACTGTTTCCACTGACAGTCAAGGAGAGTTGGCTTACCCTCTGCACGGTCTGGAATGCCGACTGGGCGCCATCCAAGTCGCCGGACGAAAGACTGTTTTGTAGCGTCTGCAATGCCTGCTGCAACTCAGTGGAATTGCTTGACGCGAGAACGTACTGACTAAGGCCTGCGGCTGGAATCGAACCAATTGCCATTGTTTGACCTGCCCGGGAGCACTAAGCCTACTCCCACTTGTCTATCCCATCGGCACGCTTGCGCCAAACCTTTAGGATGCTGCCACGGGTCGCGTCCATGGGAGATTCAGCAGTACATGTTGGAGTGGACTTGCTCCTCGCGTAACTCTCTAACTTACTCACAACAAGGACAATTGCGATAAGGAGCAGGCCGAATCCTAAGGGTAACGCACCACGGTCACGCGACATTCCGGCGACAATACTCTGTTCTTCAATCTGGACGGCCTGAGCGCGCTGGCCGGCGACACCACCGCCGTGCCGCTGATCACGCGCGGTCTTTTGCTCGAAGACCCCAAAAACCCTGGCAATCTCGCGTTTTTTGCCGGTCTTGTGGCGGAGCCGCCGCAGACGAACTAACTCGGTAAGTTAGCACTCAGAATCGGGCGGCCGCGAGGTCGCCCGATTTTTTTGTACGTTGCCAGCAATGCAACGGTCCACTGAGAACGCTCCGCCTTGCCGACAAGAATTGTACAAACAGATGACACCGCGTTGACAACCTGCGTGACGCCGCGACCTAGCATTCGATTGCCAGCAGGACTGAGAAATAGTAGGTCGAGCGCGGTGCTGATCCGCGACTTACTCGCTTTCTGCTCCTGGCTCGCACAATCCAAGGAGGATTCTGTATGCAGCGTCGCAAGATTGCTTTCACAATTTGCCTCGGGCTCGCCGTAACGTTGGTTTCGACCGCAGCCCTGGCGCAGTATAAACTCGTGAATCTAGATTCGAATCAGGCAAAAGCCGCCAAGTTCATGGATCCCCTGCAAGTAAACGGTTGGGGAATCGCTCGCAGCGCAGGCGGACCCTGGTGGGTGAGCGATCAAGGCTCAGGCTGGTCGACACTCTACAATGGCGACGGAGTCAAGCAGGGTTTGATCGTTTCGGTTCCTTCGTTCAACGGCGCAGGCCCCGGTCAGCCGACGGGAATTGTCTTCAACGGAACGGGAGAATTCCCGGTTGAGGGCAATTCGGCGTTTTTCATCTTTGCGACGTTGGATGGGACCATCAGTGGCTGGACTCCGAAGTCCAATGCCAACGCTTCGATCATTGCAGTGAATAACTGGGCGGCTGGCGCAAGCTACACCGGTCTCGCCATTACCAACCACCCTTCGGGGAATCTGTTGTATGCAACTAACCTTCCCAACAACGTAGTCGAGGTATACGATGCGAACTTCAACCTCGTCAACACGTTTACCGACCCCACCCTGCCGGCGGGTTACGGGCCGTTCAACGTTGCGGATATCAACGGATTGGTCTATGTGACCTTTGCCCTGATATCGACAGCCCCGAGCGGCCAAATCGATGTCTTCCAGGAGGATGGGACATTCGTAAAGGTACTCGCGTCGGGCGAACCCTTGAACCAGCCTTATGGCATGGCCGTGGCGCCCAGTAACTTTGGACCGCTGAGCAATACTCTTCTAGTCGGGAACAACCTGAACCGTCCGGCCACCATCAGTGGCTTTAATCTCGGAACCGGCCAGTTCGTGGGCACCCTCAAAGACACGAACGGCAAGGATATCGCCATCGACCAACTCTGGGGGCTTGGGTTCGGCGGGGGCTCGGCAAACAACGGCAATACCAACCAACTCTTCTTCGCCGCCGGCCCATACAACAATCTGGCCGGGACATTCGGTGTGATCGATTCCAGCAACAAGTAGTCGCGGGCTCTCGAAAACGCAAGACGGAAGGACGCAAGGGAAGTAACACGAAGGCCGCCCCGCAGGCGGCCTTTGTTATGACGATCCTACCCGAAGCAACAAGCAGATCAAGCAGTTGACCACGTAACAGCCGCACTGAGCGAGGTACCGAAAAACCGTGCAGATGACAAAAGCGATCCGGTAATCTAATCTATAAATCGCAGGCACTTACCATCCTCAAGCCGGGATGGCGGAACTGGCAGACGCAGCGGACTCAAAATCCGCCGGACTTCGGTCCTTGGGGGTTCGACTCCCCCTCCCGGCACCAATCGTAAACCCCATGGAATCAATCTCTAGCTAGCAGTAGTTCATTGTACGGGAAGCGGGAGGGAGGGCCGAAATCCCTCCATTGTGCCCAATTTGCGTCCTTATTTGCTCCTGCTGTTCTTCTGCTTGCAGTCTTTCTTGCACCACTCGGTTCTCTGATTCCTGCAACTTCAGGATCGCGTCATTCATGTCCGAACGGTTCCCTGAGACGCCATTGCCCACATGCAGCCAGGTTGCATCGGCACACACGATGACGGCTACGATTGACGCAACAGTTCTGTCCTTGTAGTCCTGTAAGAGCCGGCTGCGGGAGTGACCTTAGCCAACCCAAAATCTAGAATCTTGGCGTATCCGCGCTTGGTGACGAATGTTGGCAGGCTTGATGGCAATGAACGACGGCTCACCGTGTTTGCCGATTTCGTAATGTTCGTGCTCGGTGTGAACGAGATGGTAGGGCCTGGTGCTTATTTGTCTGCCGCAGCCCCCGCCCACGTGGCTAAAGGATCAAGAAATGGGTAGGTAGTCGAGGGAGCGTCGATTACTCCCCTCAGTGAAGTCTTGAAAGGCACCATACGTCCGTAGAACGCTCGGGTGCTGTCCTTGTCCTGTTTGATTGTCCCCTGCTCCAGCGTGGCCCCGGCAAAGACCCCGCGAGAACGGGAATAACTCAACACCTGAGCGCGCATCTTCCAATCCGTTTCAGCTGCGGTCTGGCGCCCCACTGGACCCGCGGCCACGCTGGCCTGCGCGCCCAGTCTAAAATTGCTGGAGAGCAGCTCCGTCATGCCGTTGTCGTTCATGATCAGCATGATCACATCCACGGCTTGCGCGCCGAACTGCAAGCCGAAGCTTCCTCCCTGCACGACAAAGAAGGCGGGTGCGCTCCAGCCTTTGGCTGTGCGGCAGGTAGCTACCCCGCGCCCATAACGCAGGCCAAGAACGAAGCCACCATTTAACATGGAGGGTACTACCGCCACGCACGCCGCCGAGGCCAGTACTTTTTCTGGGATGCCCTGATCCGGGGCGGACTGGATCGCTCGCAGAATCGTGCCTGCCGCCTTTACGCGATCCTGAGCCTTCGTTGCATTTTCGGTCGCCCATGCTGCCGCCGCCAGACACACCACCAAAAACACGTGCAGAAGACTTTTCATTTGGGGCCTCTCTGCTTTTGATTCTAGAGGGGATTCGGCTGGCTTGTGATGCAGCAGTGAAATGAGCTATTAGCTACTAAGGCACTTACGGGAAGCCCTGCGGACACTCGGCTGCGCCATTCTTGATTGCTGCACACCGTAACTTGCGCCGCCTCCACCAGCAGAAATCGCAGCAGCGAGTTGCCTTGTTTCGTGATATGTCCTAACCGCCGTCGCTGCCCGCTGGACTCTTCGGACGGCACCAAACCTAGGTAGCTCGCGATCTGCTTGCCACACTCTGTGCTGTCAGTTTTGCCAGTGACCGAGTCGGCGTGATGCCTATAGACTGGGCCATTGGTGGGGTGGTACACACCCATGCAGATTGGTCTGCGTCGCCCAAGTCACACCAACTGAGGAGCCCCTATGCGCATACCCCCAAAGTCCATTTCAGTTATTCTTCTGGCCGCCCTACTTGGGCTGTCGATCGCGTGTTCAAAATCAAAGCCAAGTGACGACACCATTACGAAGGACGTTGAGACCAAGGTTGCGGCTGATCCGGACACAAAGGACTCCCAGGTCATCGTTGTGGCCAAGGAAGGCAAGGTTACACTGACCGGCAACGTTAAGACCCCAGCCGTCCAGAAGAAAGTGGAACAGATCGCCCAGGAAGAGCCGGGAGTGGCAACCGTGGATGATCAGATCGCAGTCGAGCCTGCCCCCGAACAGGCCGCCCAAGCGGTGGCACCGCCGCCACCTCCTCCGCAGCCGATTGTTGTGCCGGCAGGAACTATTCTTACGGTCAGAGTGGGGCAGGCGCTGAGCTCGAAGACCAGCCAGACGGGTCAAACTTTTCTCGCCACATTGGCGCAACCGGTGAGTGTTGGAGGTGTGGTGGCGATCCCTTCCCGATCAACGGTCAGTGGCACGGTAGTGTCAGCCAAAGCCAAGGGCAAGATAAAAGGTCAAGGCGAACTCTCCCTCGCGCTCACAAGCATTACCGTACGGGGGCAAACCTATAACATCACAACCCACGTGCTGGAGAACACCCTCCAAGGCAAAGGTAAGAGGACAGCTAAAACGACTGGCGGAGGGGCCGCCGGGGGCGCGTTGATCGGCGGGATCGCAGGCGGAGGTAAAGGAGCAGGCATTGGAGCGCTGGTGGGGGCTGGGGCCGGATTGGTGGGAGGAGCAGCGACCGGGAACCAGCAGATTGAAATCCCGGTTGAATCGGCGCTGAGCTTCCGATTGTCTGCACCCTTGACGCTTCCACCGCAGAGTCAATAATGGTTAGTGGCCCTGCGCGTCCGTTTGCCGCATCTTTGCTCACTATAACTATGGATGGACCTCGCCCTTTGGGATCACGACTCCGCCTTCAATCTTCGGGATGCCGAAATGCCCGCCAAGATGCGCGAGGTCGAGCGGACTGATCGAGCCTGAAACTACGACAAAGTTGATCGCATTCGATCTCGCTTGAAGAACGGCCACGTTGCTGATCGCGTTGTTCTCCAAGCGGACCCAGAGATCGGTTACACCCGGGCCTCCATCCTTATCTTGCTTGTTCATCAGCTGTTTCCAGCCCGCCGCCTGGTACTCCTCTTTCACCGAACTCAGAGTGGCCGGATCATAGGTCCAAGTTCGCGGAAAGTGGTAGCTGTGGACCGAGACCCCGTTCACGCCCGCAATCACGCGCTGAAGGTCCTGGTTGGCCGGATCCGTTTTGGCCGCCAATACCAACATAGAGTGATCGAGCGTGAATTCGGTCTTCGAAGACGCACCATGCCGCAACGTGTCTATACCTTTTGGTACCCAATCGTGCGGTTGCCCCAATAGCGTGGCCGCAGAAATTGCCATCAAAACGACAAAAATAATGCCGGATCGCCTCACAATAGAACGCCTCCATAGATAGACGGGTACGGTTGAAAAGTAGAACCGCTAGCGATGAGAACCCGTCGCACGGAAATAAGTTGCTTGGACCATATTCCGGTACTTACTGTGAATTCAATGCACTCTTCCCCTGAAGAGCTGACGAGCGGGGCTGAGAAATGACATCCGATTATGGCACTGGCCCAGATACCTCTGTTTTTGAGCGATTTCCAAGCACTGGTTTCGATCCTTTAAGAATCGTGTGGTTGGGCAAATGCAAATGGCAGGGTTTTTGGGCAATATCTCGCAGGCCGACGTCGGCCACAACCCTAATTGCTTCTTCATTTCGCTGCAAACCACCCGAGCTTGAATCGCCAATTCGAGCTCGGCTACTGCGGCAGACCGACTTTTCGCACCAGTTCGGCAAACCGCGGATCAGAACGCAGAGGGTCGAGTTGGAAGTAAGTGTTCAAACCCATCAGCAGCCAATCGTGTTCCTGATAAGCGGTGTTGAGCCAATGGAAAGCCTGCTCTTCGTCTCCCAAGTCGGCGTAGAAGCGAGCAATAGACAACGCTGAGGAGTATCCAGTCTGACGTCGTGCTTGCTGGAATTCAATGCCTTTGGTGAGAGCGCCTTTCCAGCCTGCTGAACGATATCCCCGTTCCATGGCGGCAGCGAATTCAGCATCGTCCCGGTCGCCGGAAAGCTGGCCGTAGGCTGTCCATTCTTCAATGACTTGCGGGTACATGCGTTTCCCCCAATAGGCGTAGGCCAGGCAATCGTGCGCCATAGCGAATGTCGGATTCTCATTCGCCAGCTTCCTGCAGATCGCAATGGCTTCGTCGTACTGCCGCGCCGAGACACGAACACTTGCGACTACCCTGCTGATGATGGGAGACTGCGGATCGAGTTCATGCGCACGATTAACTTCCGCCAGGGCTTCCTGTTCTTTGCTCCCAATCATGCCAATATCGTCGGCGTACCACTGACGCGCAGTGGCATCGTTGGGATCGAGTTCGAAGGACTTCTTGAACTCCGCCTCTCCCCCCGCAAAATCCCAGTCGTACTGCATCTCGTTGCTGCCCAGGACGGCGTGAGGATGAGCCAAGGTCGCGTCCAACTCCAGTGCCTTGCGGGCGGCGCCGTTCGACTTCGGGAAGTCTTCGCTGGGATTGCCGCCAAAATTAGGCAGTACAGAATAGGCATCGGCCAGACCCGAATATGCCAGAGCGTAGCTAGGGTCCTTCGTGATGGCTTGATTGAAATACGAGATTGCCTTCTCAAGCTCACTATTCGACCGGTTGTTCCAGGCGTAACGCCCCTTCAAATACAGCTCATAGGCCTCTGGATTTTGCGTGCCTTGCCTGGTGACCTGCTGCTTTTCCGCGCTGCTGAGCTTGGAACGCAACTTTCCCGCGATGTCGCCTGCGATCTGCATCTGCAACGAGACGATATCCGCGCCCTTACCACTGTAGTGGTGCTCCCAGATTTCGGTGTTGTCCCGAACATCGATAAGCTCGGCGCTCACTTCGATGCTATCCCCTCGCGACGTCACTCGGCCGCTCACCAGCGCCGACACGCCCAGTTCATTGCCGGCCTTTTGCGCGTCCACATCCTTCCCTTTATAGCGGAAGACGGAGCTGCGGGACTTCACCTTAAGCTGAGGTACATGCGCGAGGTTGCCGATCAGCGATTCGGTGATGCCGTCGCTGAGATAGTCGGTATCGGCATCTCCATTGCCATTGGTGAATGGGAGTACGGCGATGGAATCGGCGCTGGGGCGGCGATAAAGCAGCGCCAGACTCAAGACTCCCAAGGCGAAGCCGGCTGCCACCAACAGGCCGGTGACCTTCCAATTCCAATTCCAATTCCAATTCCATCCCCAACCACTGGCCGAAGTGGGGGCTGGAGTGGGCGTGCCTAGATCCACATCTTCAGGCTCGGCATCGACCGCTGCTTCCGGTGGCAGTTCTCTGTGCGTCGGAGCAATCCAGCGGTAGCCGCGGCGGTCGATGGTCTCAACGAAGATCGGATTCTCGGCCGAATCTCCAAGCGCGTCGCGCAGGCGCTTAATCGCGCTGCGGATGCCGAGATCAAAATCGACGAACACGTCGCCCGGCCACAGCGCCTGACGAAATTCCTCGCGCGTGATTACTTCGTTCGGACGGCTCAGCAAAAGCTTCAGGGCGCGAAAAGGCAGGTCTTGGATCCTGACCTTGACTCCGCTCCTGCGCAGTTCATCCAAGCGCAAGTCGGCCTCGAATACCCCGAAGAGCACGACCGTATTCGACTTGTTTTTCAACGAGCCGCTAGGCATAAAAAGGAGTCGCTTCGGGGGGGAGGTCGCAAGTCTACCATCGAAACAATGACGGCGGAAGCAAATTTTGTCTCGTTTCGCCTGCGTTTCAAGGTTGCCTTGCCCCCATTCCCCAAGAAACAACTTCGCGTATTGTACTGCAAATAAATCCCTTAGCGCGTCACACTCGCTGCACGTACAGATCACACCCGAAACCTTGACCACGGGCCGTGTTTCAGGGCACATTGGGCACCGTGTTCAGAGCCGTGGGGGCACACTCTGGAGCTAGAGCCGACGAAGATCTTCGGCGTATCTCTCCAAAGTGCCAGGAAAAATCACACTCTCAGGAGACGATCGAGGACAGCTCTACTGTGTCGGCGGTGGAAACCGGGCTGTCCCGCCCAACAATACCGTTTACGACTACGTGCAGATCTATCAGCCGTAAAAGCAGCAATCAAAAAATTCTTGGAGGATTCATGTCGATGCGCCGCTTCACTCCCGTTCTTACCCAGACTCTTTGCACCCTGCTGTTAACTATGCTGGCTTTTACCGGCATTTCCTGGGGGCAAACTCCGCCGCCAGCGACATTCGTGAACCCCACGTTGTTCAATGGAGGTTCAGTGATCAGCAGTTATAGCCCGATTCCCGTCCAGGTGGTTGCCCTTGGCGACTTCAATAACGACGGAGTGCCGGACCTCCTCACGCTCGATGACAACGGCAACACCGCCGGAGTGGGCATCATGCTGGGCAACGGCGCGGGCGGCTTCGGAGCGGTCTCGTCCATTACGACGTTTTCATGCACTCTCGAAGGCGGCATCGTCGTTGGTGATTTCAATAATGACGGCAATCTGGATTTCGCCGTTGTCTCCGGTAGCCCTGGGGGCGACTGCAACTTCAACCCCGGCACGCTCTGGATTTTTCTTGGCAATGGCGCGGGTGGCTTCACCCTCAAGGCTTCGTATTCAGAGCTTGGCCCTCCCGCCAACAATGAGAAGGCTGGTGGACTGATCGCCGCCGATCTTCGGGGCAACGGACATCTCGACCTGCTCGCGATCGATCCCAACCACGGCATCGACGTTTTTCTTGGCAATGGCGATGGAACATTCGTGGCTCCAACGGCCGCCGTCGCACTCACTTGCCCGGGTTGTTCAAACTCCGAGGCGGTGTGGGACGTCAATCATGACGGAAAGCCCGATCTGGTAGTCGCGTCCAATAACAGCGGCGACGGTATTTTCGTGCTGCTCGGTAACGGCGACGGCACTTTCCAGGCTCCGGTGTTCTACCAGCAGGGTTCCAATTCGGGTGCCATGTCCATCGCCATAGGGGAACTGATCAAGGGCGACCACGGGGACGTGGTGATGGGAGCGGGAAACGGAGCGTACGTGTACATCAACAACGGCGATGGCACGTTCAAGACTCCAGTTGCATACGGCCCCGCGTGGATCAATTCCATTACGATTACCGACATCAATGGCGATAAGAAGAACGACCTCGTAGTAAGTTCCTATTCTTCCTCCGCAGTCTATACAATGCTGGGCAACGGGAAAGGCGGCTTCACCGCGGGAGAGTCATTCGCCACGGCTGGCTATCCGAACAACGTCGTCGTAGCCGACTTTAATGGCGACAAGAAACTCGATTTCGCCACGTCCAACAATGCCGGCCAGTGGATAACGGTAGGCCTCGGCAACGGCGACGGCACGTTCCGCAGCAGCCAGAGTTACGGCTACAGTTGGCCCGCCACCATCGACGCCGTCGCCACCGCCGACCTCAACGGCGACGGCAATCTGGACATCGTGGAAGGCGGCGGCGGTACGGGCACTGGAATTTGGGTGATGCTCGGCAGCGCGCACGGCGTGTTCGGAGCGCCCACTGAAATCGCAGTCGGTTGCGGTCAGGCCAATCGCAGCGGCGTCAGCTACATCGCTCTCGGCGATGTCAACGGGGATCACAAGGTCGATGTGGTTGCGAACCTCATCACCGATCCCTACGCCTGCTTTAACAACGAAGTCGCGGTGGTCGAGGGCCTCGGCACCGGAAAATTCAAAGCTCCCGTCTACTATTCCACCGGAACCACGCAGCAGTCCTACAGCATTCAGTTGGCCGACCTCAGAGGCGACGGAAGGCTCGACATCGTGACCTCGAATGGAGACGGTAGCCTGAGTGTGCTCCTCAATAACGGCAAAGGCGTCTACGGCACGGCCAACGTGATTACCGGCGCCAGCGGCACCGGCGCCGGAAACATCGTCGTCGGCGACTTCAACAACGATGGCAAACTGGATCTCGCCATCGCTGGCGCAGATATTTACCTGCTTCTCGGAAACGGAGACGGAACATTCCAGGCTCCGATCACTACACCTTCGCCGATTAACCCCGTCGGGCTAACCGCTGGCGATTTCAATGGCGACGGCAAACTGGATCTCGCCCTAACCAGTTGGAACGACAATGGCAGCCTGCAGATCTTCACCGGCAACGGTGACGGCACATTCACCGTGGGCACGCTTTACAAGTTCAACGCGTGGGTGGAATGCTATCCGAGCGGTGGAACCAACCCCTACTGGATCAGTACCGGCGATCTCAACCAGGATGGCAAGCTGGATCTCGCGATAGCAGTCACCTACACCCAATGCGGAACCGAATACAGTGGAGAACAGGATTGGGGGGCGGCTCTCGTCTATACCGGCAACGGAGACGGCACCTTCAACTTGGAGCCTGGGCCATGGCTCGGCGGCGTGGACAACTCCGGCATTGTGCTCGGAGACTTTAACCGCGACGGCATGCTCGACATGGCCGTAGTCGGCAATGCGGCATGGACGAACGTTGCCTGGACAACCATCATGCTGAACAACACGCAAACGGTGAGCGTATCGCCGCTGTCGATGACTTACAAGGCGCAGGCGGTGGAAACCAAGAGCGCCGCTCAAACTGTGCTTTTCACCAATGACGAAAGCACGCCGCTCGCGGTCAGCGGAGTGGCGCTTGGGGGAACGGACCCCGGAGATTTCAGCTTCAAGTCCGCATGCCCGAGCAGTTTGCTGGCTGGTGTCTACTGCACCGTGACCGTTACCTTCGAACCCACAGTCGCTGGCACCCGGAAGGCCACTTAGTCCATCACCGATGGCGCCGGCACGCAAAACGTCGCGCTGACCGGCACCGGAGAACCCACCATCACCGGATTCACCTCGAGTGGCGCGGTTGGGACGACGGTGACGATTACGGGAACCGCCTTTACGGGGACGACCAAGGTGACGTTTGGAGGTGTGGCGGCTTCCGAGTTCACGGTGAACTCCGACACGCAGATCACGGCGACGGTGCCGACCGGAGCTAAGACCGGCAAGATCGGAATTACAACCAACGGAGTGACAGTCACCAGCAAGACCAACTTTACGGTGACCTAATCGACGAAGCCGGTTGGGGCCGTGGACAGACTGTTCCCGGCCCTTGCCACGTCCGTGCGGTTGGGGTAGTTCGACTACCCGCGTGCAGATTTATCAGCCCTAGGCGGATGAATCGGGCTTAACTTTCACCCGAAAGCTAAAGGGTGCCCCGTTCAAGCTCTGCTTGGGCGGGGTTTTTTGCCAACGCGCGCACCCCGATCAGGATTCGTTCGCGGAGCAATCGCTGCAGTCGGAGCTGTAGCATCTGGAGCGAACGCTGAAAACTGGGTTATAGGGGATTTGGTGAACCGCAATGCTTTCACTGTTTGGTGACAGCTTCCTCTGGCGATTCCTCCGGCACCGACTTCAATCGGCTCAGGGCCGCGACCGGCCTCGCGAACGGCATGGGGCTGTCCTTGCTATAAGCGCGCAGCAAGTGATAGGTGATGAGCAATTGCGTTAGGGCCAGCGGATCGCTATGCCGGACTTCGCTGCCGTCGTTGTAATCGCCGAACTGATCGGCGCGCAGCGGCCGCAGATCGGGAAGATGCTTCCAGATCGCTTGTTCCAATTGGGAGGCCTGTGCGGGACTCACGTTGCCGTCCACCTCAAGAAACTCCACCGGCCGCCCACAGTCGCGCCCGAGTTCAAGGCGAATCCCCGCAGCTCGGCCGTTCTCCTCGTCCACCAGATAAGTGAGGTCGGGATGAGGAATGGTTGGGCGTAACACGAGATGTACGTTCAAATGCCCATCCGCCTGATCCGATCCCACGCCGCTTTCCGGATAGAAGCGCACGACAATGTCCGCGAATTCGCGCTGTGGGCGAATGAAGTCCCGTGAATCCGGCTCGCGCTTATCCATTTCCTTCAACACTTGCTCGGGAGCATAGCCGCGCTTGGTGGTGTCTCGCTTGATTTTCCAAAGGCGCCTCATGTCTTCGGGAGGATCGAGAAAAACCTTGACGTCGTAGAATTGCCGCATCGCCGGCGTGTGAAATCCCAGCAGCCCTTCCACAATGACGAACTCGCGCGGTTCCACGTACTCCGGCCGCACCAGCGAGCCGGTACTGTGGTCATAGATCGGCTTGAGCATGGGCTGCCCGTAGTGCGCACGCTCCAGGTGCAACTCAAGAATGTCCAGAAAGTTGCAGTCGGGATGCAGCGGAGTGATGTTCAGACGTGCGCGCTCGGCGCGGTCGTACTTGTGATAGTCGTCGGCGCAGACGTGGGTCACACGCTCCGGGCCCAGCAAACGAGTCAACCCCCGGGTGATCGTTGTTTTGCCGGCGGCGCTGTCTCCCACGATGCCCAGCAGGATTGGTCTTCGTTTCATCGCTCCTCCTTGCTGTTGCTCTTGCCCCGCACGGGTTCGGCGCCGCCTGCAGCCCCTGCTTCGGTTTCTCCGTCCAGTCCTCCTTGAAAAACCCGGCTCTGACGCACGTCGACGGCGGCAATCTGAACCAGTCGATCTTTGCCAATGCATCCGCCCTCATTCACTAACCGGCTGGCATGGCGCAGTTTCATTCGGTCGAGGGCATTGCGTACGCTGCGGGCATTGGCAAATTGGGGCTGGCGGGTCCGCAATTCAAGGTATTCAACAAACGCCCTTCGCGACTCGTTATCAAAACTGTAGTTCTGCTCGCGCAGCATCAACTCGGCAATCGTCGTCAATTCCTGCAGCGTGTAATCGGGAAAGTCGATGTGGTGCGCCACCCGGGAACGAAACCCAGGATTGTACTGAAAGAAGGTCGCCATTCGATCTTGATAACCGGCCAGGATCACGACCAAATCTTCGCGCTGATTTTCCATAGCCTGCAATAACATCTCTATCGCTTCCTGGCCGTAGTCGCGCTCGTTTTCCGGCCGGTAGAGGTAATACGCCTCATCGATAAACAGCACGCCTCCCATTGCCTTCTTCAGAATCTCTTTCGTCTTGGGAGCGGTGTGGCCAACGTACTGACCCACCAGATCGTCCCGCGTAGCAACCACCAGATGGCCGCGCCGCAGATAACCGAGGTGGTGCAGTATCTTTGCCATGCGCATCGCGACCGTGGTTTTGCCGGTGCCCGGATGTCCGGTAAAAGACATGTGTAACGTCGGGCGCTCAGTTGAAAGCCCAACCTTTTCGCGCAAACGAGTTACCAGCAGCAGCGATGCTACGCGCCGGATGTAGGCCTTCACCGGCTGGAGGCCAACCAGTTCCCGATCAAGCTCATCCAGAATTTCGTCGAGATTGGAATCGCGATGCGCCGCGCCGATATCCACGAGGCTCTCCTCGGGCTCACTGACAGGTATTGCCTCCACCACGGAATCTGTATCCAGTTTGTGCATGGGCCTTCTCGCGCTCTAGTTCGCCGACTGGGTCCGGGGGCGAATGGTGTACTGAATGCGGCGATCCTGCGCCTCGGTGCGCTCCAAATAAAACCCAGGCTCATCCGCGGGCCGTTGCACAATGAAGCTCAACATCGTCGTCTGCCGGCCTTTGGTGCGGTCGTAGCCGTTCAACTTGATGTAGTGCTGCGGGAAGGCCTTGCGGCATTCCTCGATGCGCTCCATGGCTTCGTTCAGGTTCTGCAAGTCGAACATCGGAAGCCCCCACATTTCCCAGTACGAGTTCCGCGGATGAGGATCATCCGTGTGCTCGATCGAGAACGCCCAGCCATTATCGAAGCAGTAGCGCACCTGCGCTTTGATCTGGTCTTCCGTGAAGTCAGGCAGATAAGAAAAAGTTCCTTGAGTGATGCGCATGATTCTCCTCCATTCAAAAACGCCGCTCGGTAAGCGGGCGTGGCTCATCCAACCGTGACCGTGCCGACCGCATCGGGCACATCCGTCGACTCAAAGTCGTAAGTGACGTCCTTCCAAATGTCCAACGCCTTGCGCAGTTCCGGCGACCAGCGGGCAGCCTTGTTCAGAATCTCCGGCCCTTCGCTGAGGATGTCGCGTCCTTCGTTGCGGGCCTGGATCATCGCTTCCGTGGCCACGCGATTCGCGGTCGCACCTTGCGCGATCCCATCCGGATGACCGATCGTCCCTCCACCGAACTGCAGCACGACGTCCTCTCCGAGAAGGTGCAGCAACTGATGCATCTGTCCAGCGTGGATGCCGCCGGAAGCAACCGGCATGACTGCCGGTAACGACGCCCAGTCCTGCTCGAAATACAGTCCTTGCGATGGGTCGGCATCGATCTTGTTCGCGCGCAGCGTGCTGTAGTAGCCGCGAATCGCATTGGGATCGCCTTCCAGTTTGCCGACTACCGTGCCCGCGTGAATGTGGTCGACTCCCGCCAGGCGCATCCATTTGGCGATCACGCGGAAGTTCACGCCGTGCGTCTTCTGTCGCGTGTACGTTCCGTGACCGGCGCGGTGCAGGTGCAGAATCACGCCATTGCGGCGCGCCCACTTGGCCATGGACTGAATCGCGGTATAGCCGATGGTCAGATCGATCATCACGATCACGGTTCCGAGGTCCTTGGCAAAATCGGCGCGTTCGTACATTTCCTCCATGGTTCCGGCCGTCACGTTCAGGTAATGTCCCTTGATCTCGCCGGTAGCGGCCGTGGCGCGGTTCACCGCTTCCATGCAAAACAGAAAGCGGTCGCGCCATCGCATGAAAGGCTGGCTGTTGATGTTCTCGTCGTCTTTCGTGAAATCGAGCCCGCCACGCAGCGCCTCATAGACCACGCGCCCATAGTTGCGGGCAGAGAGGCCGAGCTTGGGCTTCACGGTTGCGCCCAGCAGCGGACGCCCGAATTTATTCAGGTACTCGCGTTCCATCACAATGCCGTGAGCCGGACCCTGAAAGGTTTTCGCGTAGTGCGGAGGGATCCGCATATCCTCCAGGCGAAGAGACTTGAGCGCCTTGAAGCCGAACACGTTGCCGATAATCGAAGAAGTCAGGTTGGCTATCGAGCCCTCTTCGAAGAGATCAATATCGTAGGCGATGTAGGCGATGTACTGATCAGTGCCCGGGACGGGATCGACTCGGTAGCATTTCGCCTGGTAATGCTCGTAGGGCGTCAGACGATCGGTCCACACCACCGTCCAGGTTGCCGTTGAAGATTCGCCGGCGACGGCTGCCGCCGCTTCGATCGGATCCACGCCCGCCTGCGGCACCAAACGGAACGCACACAGAATGTCGGTGGCTTTCGGTTCGTAATCGGCGTCGTAGTAACCCATTTCCGCGTACGGTGTGATGCCCGCGGCCCAACGGCTCTTCTTTTTGCCAGAGTTGTTGTTACCAGCCATTTCTTTCTCCCTCGAAAAATCTTTAAAGCTCTCCGCCGTTCGTGAAGGCGGAGTGTGGAAGCGGGGCTACGCTCCGCTTATACGGGGCAAAACCCCGTCCCACACGACCAATGCGCTTGAACTGACCGCTGTGGGCGAGATGAGCAGTTCCAGACCTCAGCCGGGCTGGTTGGCCCGCTCCATTTTCGTCGCGTACTTCTTTAGTTGTGTACTTCTCACGACTCTGGTTTCGAGGTCGTTCCGGCTAGTTCGCCGACTGTCACCGCCTGCATATCCCGTTAAGGCAATTCCCGTTCCAATGCTGCTTCGAGGTCTGCGATGGCAGACCTGGGGTCAATAAGTGGTTGTTGTTTCCTTCGGTTGGGCCTAACTGCGAGCGCGGAACGCAAGGCGCACGAGTTTCTGCAGCTCACTCGCGAGTGACATAGATGTCTCACTGCTGAAAGAGAGTGAAGTCTGTAACATTATGAAAAAGCTGTATTTGCTATTGTTAAAACATGATGGACATTGACGTCTCACGTATGAGTCACTTTGGTCTCACCATCGCCCGGAGAGGAACGGTCGAAATTCTGTGCTTTGCCAGCAAGCGATGAAACGTCCGGCGCGGCATTTTCGCCAACGTCGCGGCCCGGGAGATGTTCCCATCGGCCTGGAGCAAATAGCTGGACAACGCTTCCCGTTCAAACTGCTCGATCGCGTGCGCCTTGCTCGACATGAATCCCTTTTGGGGCTGGAACGGCGCTACGTCTTGAACGTGAAGAGGAAGGTGCTCGGCCTCCACCACGGAAGACGACGTTAAGACGACGGCTCGTTCAATGATGTTTTCCAGTTCGCGAAGATTGCCCGGCCAGGAATAGTTCTTCAGCAGCGCGAGCGCTTGCGAGGCAATGCTCTCTACTTTCTTGTTGACCTTGGCTCGGGCGCGCAGCAAAAAGTATTCCGCAAGAAATGGAATGTCCTCAATACGCTCGCGCAGTGGCGGCAGGGTAATGGAGAAGGTGTTGATCCGGTAGAACAGATCTTCGCGAAACGTGCCTTCGCGAATGGCGGTCTCCAGATTTCGGTTGGTGGCGGCGACAATTCTCACCGAAACCTTTCGCGTGCGGATGTCGCCGACCGCGCGAATCTCGCCGGTCTGCAGCGTACGCAGAAATTTGGCCTGGATCTCCAGCGACATGTCGCCAATTTCATCGAGGAACATCGTGCCGCCGTCGGCCTTTTCGAACAACCCTTTACTGTCGTTATAAGCTCCAGTGAAAGCGCCGCGCCGGTAGCCGAAGAGTTCGCTTTCCAGCAGAGCGGGAGACAATGCCGTGCAGTTTAGCGTCACCAGCGGGTGATTGCTGCGCGCGCTGCTGCGATGGATGGCTCGCGCCACAAGTTCTTTCCCCGTCCCGCTCTCGCCGCGGATCAAAACGGTCGTCGGCGTGGGCGCAACCTTGGAAATCAGTCCCGAGATTTCCTTCATCTTCAGGTTGTTGCCGATGATGAACTCGCCTTCCGCGCGCGCTTCGAGTTCGCGCAGGGCCAACTGGTATTGGTCCTGGAGAGACTCCGCTTGATTCCTGTTCCCGGCAAACTCGAAGATGAAGCGCGCCGTCTTGCCGCCAACCACCTCTGTCCCGCGAGGCCGCAGGCGATACACTTCCAAGCCAACGTCGGGATCGCCAGTGACATCGATGATGAGGTCGGCGGCATCGGCTTTCAGGAATTTTCTGTAGTTAGCGGCAACCGGCAAGCCGAGTTCCCGGGCGAGAACGATGCCGGGCGCGCCCTCATCCTTGTCGGCGACGCCGACAATCTCGACGCTCGGATCCTTGTGGAATAGTTCCACCAGGGCTCTTCCACCACGGCCGGCTCCGATGAGAATGATTCGCGTCATAGATCTTTCTAAAACGGAGCCTCCGATTCGTCAACCTCCGCGCACCCGGCCGAACTTTCCAGCGGCACATTGAACTTCAGGAGAGAGAACTGGCCGTCGCCGTCCCGCAGGCCGATCTCGCTCAGCGCGCCGTTGGCGATCGTGGGAAACACGGTGCGGTACCTGGAGAGCGGCACGCCGAGCAATTGACAAAGCGCAACGCGGATTACAGTGTTATGCGTCACGACGAGGACGCGGCCGCTCGGATGCATGTTCTCAATTTCTCGGAAGCACTCGAGGGCTCGCAGCGCTACATCCCGCGGATCCTCGCCGCCGGGCAGGTAATGGACAGCGGGATCAGCTTCAAAGGCGGCGAAAGCTTGCGGAAAAGATTGCTTGATTTCAGTTTCGGTCAGCCCTTCGCCGCGACCGAAGTGAATCTCCCTGAGCCGGGAGTCGACACGGGCCGTGATTCCAGTCGCACGTTCCGATGGCGCCACCGTTTGCCGGGCTCGCAGCAATGGCGACACCCAGATGGCGGTGAGATCGGCCGCGGACGCCCAATTGACGAGCCGCTCCGCCTGCTGCAGACCACGCGGGCTGAGTGGGACGTCGGTGCTGCCGGCGTAACGGTTCTCCGCGCCCCAGATGGTTTCGCCGTGGCGAACGAGCGTGAGGCGAGTCACTACTGCCCTCCTTCTTTTCGGTTTAGCTGCAGCAGTTCAAGACCAAGAGAGAGACACCAGACCTGTGGCCGCTAAATTTTATCGAATCAATGACTCGGAAAGACGGCGACGTATTTTGACGCCCATGTACGTCTTCGATACCCCTTAAGAGTAGACCGCTCCGAGCCTCCGTGCGAGTGTGTACCGTCTTTATCCCGACATTTTCCATCTGCCGTAACTTCATAATTTAAGTTCTGGATTGAAGCCTGCGGACCTTATTGTTTACGGAGTCACGCAACGCACTATCAGCCAATTTGTGGAAGTGGGCTGGAAGGGTTTAGAGTCTTGATTTAGTAAAATGCCAACTCCGGTTGAACTCCCAAAACTAGAAAATACGATTCAGATCAAGCCAGTGCGAAGAGACGGAGCCGTGCACTTCATCGATGCGATCGGCCTCTCGCTTACGCTTGACCACCAGATCATTGACGGGGCGCGCGATTCCTGCTGGCCCTGAAAGAGAGGATTGAGAAAGTCGAATCTATATGCGAGATCTAATCGTAATAGGCGGAGGACCGGGAGGATACGAAGCGGCGGCGCACGCAGCCAGAATGGGCAAGAAGGTAACGCTGGTAGAAAAGCAGAGCCTCGGTGGAACCTGCCTGAATGTGGGCTGCATTCCCGCGAAGACCTTTTTGCGATCGTCGAAGCTGTTCCACGAATGTCAGCAAGCGGCATACGGCGTTCGCGTCACTTCGCCCCAGTTCGACATGCTAGCGGTGGTGGAGCGCAAGAAGAAGATTGTCTCGACCCTCACGCGCGGTGTTGCCGGCTTGTTGCGACAGGCGGGCGTCGAGACGATCACCGGGGTCGCGAAGCTGGTAGCGCGCAATGCGGTTGAGGTGCAGGTGCAGGTGGAAGAGCAGCGAATCGAAGCCCACAACATTTTGCTTGCGACGGGATCGCGGCCGGCTGTGCCTCCCATCCCGGGCTTGCGGCCGGAGGCGGTGCTCGATTCGAACCGCATCTTCGACATGGCCCGCATTCCTGAAAAGGTCGCAATCATCGGTGGCGGCATCATCGGATTGGAGTTCGCGTGCTTCTTCAGTGAGATTGGTTCCTCGGTGGATGTGGTGGAGATGCTGCCCAGGATTGCCACCGGGACCGACGAAGAAATTGCCGGCCGGCTGTTGAAGACGATGGAGCGCCAGGGCGTGAAGTTCCATCTTTCGGCAAAGGTGCTGGAAGTGAGCGGCCAGACGGTGCATTACGCACTCGCTGACGGGACGAAGGGCAGCATCACGGCCGACTGCATTCTGAATGCGACTGGACGATCGCCGGTGGTAGAAGGTCTGGGTCTCGAAGAAGTGGGAGTGGATTTCACCGCCAAAGGGATTCGGACGGATGAGCGTGGCAAGACGAACGTGGCCGGAATCTGGGCCTGTGGCGATGTGACCGGGCGCAGGATGCTGGCACACGCCGCCACTCGTGAAGGCATTGTTGCCGTCAACAACATGTTCGGAAAGCGAGACCGCATCCGCTACGACGGCATTCCTTCGGTCATCTACACGCATCCCGAAGTAGCGTGCGTGGGCAAGACGGAAGAAGAGTTGAAGGCGCTCGGAATCGAGTACCGGAAAGCGATGGTTCCCATGGCCGTGGCCGGCAGGTTTCTCATCGAGAACGAGGGAGCGAGCGGTCTGGTGAAGGTTCTCGCCGGCGCGAAGTATGGGGAGATTCTCGGGGTTCATGCGCTGGGCGACGGCTGCAGCGAGTTCATTGTGGCGGCGGCGATCATGGTCGAGACCGAAATGTGCGCGTTGGCCGCCGGTGAAATCGTCTTCCCGCATCCGACCGTTTCCGAGGCGCTGCGCGAGGCAATTCTCGCGGTTCATTAAGGGAGTCAGAATGCCTAAGTCAATAGGGGTCGAACCAGAAAAAGCTCTGCGGCGGAAGTTATTCACTTCACCGGTATTCCCCTGAACGCGTAGCTATCGCAGTTCTTTTGAGACACCATTTCCTCCAAACTGGTTGCCCGTCATGGACAATCGCCTCTCCCTCCCGCCAGCAGGAAGCCTCCACGTCGGGCCCACCATTGCAGCAGCACGTGGGTTGGAAAGTACACGACCAGCGGGACTACGACCAGGTATCCCAGCAGGTAAAGCAGGCCGGGCAGAGCGTGTTGCTCGCGGAAGAAGGGCCCCCGGGCCCAGTTCACATCGCACTGCGGACGCCAGAAATAATTGATGGGAACCACCACCCAGGTGGTCAGCGTCTGGTAGAGCCATCCTCGGCGGTCATAACCCAGGCGCCAGATGGCCCACAGCAGCAGCGGAGGAGTGGCCACGTGAAACAAGCTGAGCAGGCGGATGAATAAAGGCAGTCTCGGATCGAACATGTATTCCGTGCCGCCGACGATGTGCGAGCCCGTGCCGAAAGCCCCGGCCAGGTCGATCGTGTAGAGGGTCTGGAACAGCAGCAGTCCGGTGGCCTGCCAGGAGAAAATCAGAGGGCTCTCCAACCACAGGGCGAGCATGAGGAAGAGGTTTCCCAGATCGCAGAAAAACAGGAAGTTTTGCGGGCCGTATTGCTTCCAGTAAAGCGGGGCCCAGGCGATCACCCAGACGGTCCAGCCGATCTTGAGCCAGAGGGGCACCCTCATGGCCGCCATTGTAGTCGGCCGTGCGTTCAGGAGTTTATTGAGTCTTGCGAGCGACGAAAATCTTGCCTCTTTAGTACGATTTCAACAAGAAAGCTAGCCAAGATTTTCCATCAACAGCTGCCGCATAACGCCCACGATCGTCTCGCACATTTCCAGAAATCGTTCCGGCGTCAGGCCAAGCTCTTGCAGTCGCTCGGATGGCTCTATGGTCACTTCTTCGGGACCGACCAGCTTGTGATGGGGCGTAGCCGCTGCCCGGCATATTTCCAGGAATTGTTCCGGCGTTACGCCGAGCTCTTCCGCCCGAAACGCCGCATTTAAGATCGCGGTGTAGAGGAATGCGTGGTCCTCTTCGCGCATGGAGTGCCCGGGCGCTGCCGACGTTGGTCGTTCGCGAACTGCAGACTGTTTAGCGGTGGGCGCGACTGCTTTGCTTCTCTTCATTGGTTCTCCTTCCGTGTTTCGGGCGTAAAAAAATTGTAGGCTCGCGGCCGGTGCGGTGCGGTGATGAATATCACGACTGCGTGTGTGGTGCTGCGCAAGTCTGGGGGCCCTATCAGGGGCCTAATCGCGATAATCTCCCCTTATGCGGTATAACTCAGTCCCGCTAAGTGCTGAAAGGTCTATGCTCTAGAAAAGGGACGGCTATCCGCTACGCTTCGGCCTTTGGTTTCGACACCCCCTCCCGGCACCATCCTTGAGCGGCTCCGGTTGAGCCAAAAGTCACCCCCAGATGTGATGAGCGGCACAGCCGCCTTTGCTGCCGGGCGAGAAAATAAGAGGTTGACGATCTCGGAGGAACATCTATGAAGAAAATCTTGATTCTTGGTGCCGCAGGTAGAGACTTCCACAACTTTAATGTCTTATTTCGCAATAATCCCGACTACCAGGTAGTCGCATTCACTGCCACGCAAATTCCTGACATTGCCGGGCGCCGTTATCCGACGGAACTTGCCGGACGCTTGTATCCGGAAGGCATTCCTATCTTCGAAGAGAAAGATATGGAACCCCTGATCGCCAAGCACGGGATTGACGCGGTGGTCTTTTCCTATAGCGATGTTTCTTACCAGACCCTCATGCATCTGGCCTCGCGCGCGGTGGCTGCGAACGTCGATTTCTGGCTTCTCGGAACCGAGCGCACCGAGATCAAGTCGTCGGTCCCCGTCATTTCCGTGTGCGCTGTGCGCACTGGATGCGGCAAAAGCCCGGTCTCGCGCCTGGTCGCCCGAGAGTTGCGCCGGCTGGGCCGAAAGCCAGTGGTCATTCGACACCCCATGCCTTATGGAGATCTCGCGGCCCAGGCTGTCCAGCGTTTCGCCACCCTGGAGGACCTCGACCTTCAGCAATGCACCATCGAGGAACGCGAAGAGTACGAACCGCACATCACCAAAGGAACCGTGGTTTATGCGGGAGTCGACTACGAAAAGATTCTCCGCCAGGCGGAGAAAGAAGCGGACGTTATTTTGTGGGACGGGGGCAACAACGACACTCCCTTTTATGTCTCCAACCTGGAAATCGTTGTCGTCGACCCGCACCGTCCGGGGCATGAACTGTCTTACTTTCCCGGTGAAGTCAATCTGCGGCGCGCGGATGCGATCGTGATCAATAAGGTGGACACCGCCGAGCAGCATAACGTTGAGACGGTCCGCCAAAACATAAAGCTTAACAACCCCAAGGCGGCTGTTTTTGAGATGGCCTGCCGAGTCTCCGTTCCCGATCCGCATCTGGTGAAGGGGAAGCGCGTGCTGGTGGTGGAGGACGGTCCCACACTCACTCACGGAGAAATGGCCTACGGGGCGGGGGTGGTCGCGGCGCGGCAGTGCGGGGCATCGGAGTTGGTGGATCCGCGGCCTTATGCCGTGGGCTCCATCCGCGGCACCTACGATCGTTATCGTCACCTGACGAACCTTTTGCCCGCCATGGGTTACAGCGCTATCCAAAGGCACGAACTGGAGGACACCATCCGCCGCACTCCGTGCGATCTCGTCTTGATCGCCACTCCCATTGACCTCGCGCGTGTGATTAAAATCGATAAGCCCAATCTGCGCGTGACCTATGAAGTCGAAGAACTCACCAAGCCCGGCCTGGCCGAAACGCTTGCCAAGTTCGCGCACGAGCACGAGCCCGCCCTGACAGGAGCCGAAAAATGAATGGCAATGGCAATAGCAAGGCCAAAGACTTTCTCTCCATTCGAGATTTCTCGCCGTCGGACATCCAATACCTGCTCACTCTGGGCCGTCAGGTCAAAGCTCACCCGACCGCCTACAGCGGCTCACTTCGGCGCCAGACCTTGGCCATGATCTTCGAGAAACCTTCTTTGCGCACCCGGGTAACTTTTGATGTCGGCATCCAGCAACTGGGCGGCTTCTCGCTCTACCTCTCACCCGCCGAGATCAATCTGGGCAAACGCGAGTCGGTGTACGACGTGGCCAAGAACCTGGAGCGCATGGTGCAGGGCATCATGATTCGCACCTTCTCACATGAAATCGTTGAACAGATGGCCCAGTACGCCAACATCCCCATCATCAATGGGCTCACCGACTACAGTCATCCCTGCCAGGCCATGGCGGATTACCTCACCATCTGGGAAGCGAAAGGCAATCTGGAGAAGTTGAAGGTTGTATTCATCGGCGATGGCAACAACGTTGCCCGCTCGCTGGCGTTTGCCGGAGCTCAGCTCGGCGCACACGTTTGGCTGGCCACGCCTCCGGGATACGAACTCGACGCGAAGTCGGTCGAGTGGGCCCGCAAGCGTGGCGCGGAGACGGGAGGCACTTGCACCGTCACCAACGATCCCGCCGAAGCGGCCTCAGACGCGGATGTGATCTACACCGATATCTGGGCCAGCATGGGGCAGGAGTCGGAAGCGGAGAAGCGCAAGCAAGTCTTCGTGCCGTACCGGGTCGATGCGGCTCTGTTCGGCCGGGCCAAGCCAGATGCCATCTTCCTGCATTGCCTGCCCGCGCATCGCGGCGATGAAGTCACCAACGATGTGATCGACTCGCCACGCTCCCTGGTATTTCAGCAGGCGGAGAACCGGCTGCACGCCCAAAAGGCGATCATGCTGGAATTGATGAAAGGTGAATTCGTCAAATTGCCCGGCCTGGTCGAGTTGCAAGAGTTGGCGCACGTTTAGGAAAAGAGTGGAGGGACGGGCGTCTTGCCCGTCCAGCCGGGCGGGGACGCCCGGCTCTCCACTGCCCGCGACTACCTATGAAGACCATGCTCCTAGCCGTCGGCGGAAACTCCCTGATTCGCGCGGGAGAAACGGGAACCATCGCCGAGCAACGCGCCAACGCCCAGCGCACCGCGGCCCAGATCGTCGGCCTGATCCGCGCCGGCTATCGGATTGTGCTCACGCATGGCAATGGCCCGCAAGTTGGGGCAGCGCTTCTGCGCTCGGAACGCGGAGCGAGCCAGGTCCCTGGCCACCCGCTGGACGTTTGCGGCGCCTCGACCCAGGGTGAGATCGGATATCTGCTCCAGCAATCGCTCGAAACCGAGCTGCAGTTGGCCGATTTGCACGTGCCGGTTGCGACCGTGGTTACCCAGAGCCTGGTGTCGCCCGACGATCCCTCGATGGCGCATCCGACCAAACCGATCGGCCCTTTCTATTCGCGCGCCGACGCTGAGGAACGCAAACGCCTCTTCGGATGGGAGATCGTGGAGGATGCGGCCCGCGGTTATCGCCGTGTGGTTCCGTCGCCGGAGCCGATTGACATTGTTGAATTGGAGGTCATTCGCAATCTGGTCGGGCAAGGTGTGCTGGTCATCGCCTGCGGAGGCGGAGGAATTCCGGTGGTCTGGAAGAACGGGAGATTGCAAGGCGTCGAGGCGGTCATCGACAAGGATCGCGCCTCCGCCTGGCTGGCTTCACGCCTCGCCGTGGATCTATTTGTTATTTCTACCGACACCGACTGCGTGTATCTTGACTACAAGAAGCCCACGCAGCGTGCGCTGCGGCGCGCCGGCGTGGCGGAGTTGGACGAGTACACCAGGGCTGGCCATTTCCCACCGGGAAACATGGGCCCCAAAATCGAATCCGTGTTGCGCTTTCTGCGCCAGGGCGGCAAGGAGGCTATCATTACTTCGTGTGAGAATTTGTGCCAGGCAGTCGCTGGATCTGCCGACATTGGACCTGTGGGCACACACATGTTCCCCGATCGCGATCGTGCGGAAATCGAGCGCAATGCGGCGCTCGAACTCCCAGTGGAGGGACGCTAATGCCAAAGCCGACCGTCATTCCTCTCCAGCCCATCCAGCCGCCCACATCGGAATCGGCGCTGCGAGGGACGACATTGAAACACGTCGTCGAGTCGCAGCAATTCACCGTTCCCCTGCTCATGGAATTATTCGAGCGCTCGCGAGGCATGGAACACGTGGTGGCGCGCGGAGGCACCCTCGACTACCAGAACCGCATCATGACCGCGCTTTTTTATGCGCCCTCGACTCGCACTCGGCTCTCGTTCGAGGCCGCCATGCATCGCCTGGGCGGCAGGGTCTTGTCCACCGAGCAAGCGGGCGCGTTTTCTTCCGAGATCGAAGGTGAGCAGGTCGAGGACTCCATCCGCATCATCAGCGGCTATTCGGATGTGATCGTGATTCGCCACACCGCGGAGGACGGCGCGCGCCGGGCCGCGGAGGTCTCGACGGTGCCTGTGATCAACGCCGGCGATGGCAATGGCGGGCAGCATCCGACCCAGGCTCTGCTCGACCTGTACACTATTTATCGGCAGCGTCCGCTCGATGGGCTTAGTGTTGCCATCATCGGCGAGTTGGACAAGGGCCGCACGGCGCGTTCGCTGGCCTATCTGCTGGCCAAGTTCGAACGGGTAAAGATGTTCTTTGTCAGCCCGCCGCAACTCCAGATGAAGCAGGATATCCTGGACTATCTCGACGAGCACGGCGTCCGCTACGAACTGGAGTCGGATATTGACCGTGTGATTAGCGAAGTCGATGTGGTTTACCAGACCCGAATCCGGCCCGAACGAGTGCGGGACCTGGCTGGTCGAGAAAACGACGGTCGAGAAAACGACGGCCTCCGGCGTTATGCCATCGATTCGAAAGTCGTGCAGCGCATGAAGCCGGATGCCCTAATTCTTCATCCGTTGCCCCGCACGGTCGAGTTAGATAAGTCAGTCGATGCCGATCCCAGAGCCATGTATTTCCGCCAGGCCATGAATGGCCTCTATGTACGCATGGCGCTCTTGACCATGCTGTTAGACAAGGAGCCATCGGCAGGGAGTGCCTGGTGGTAATTGGGAACCCACCTCGCAACTCCGGTTGGCGTCACCTTGATCAGCGGGCGTACTTGGAAATCGCGTCAGTTGGACTGACGTTTATTTTTCTGCTCTCTCAAGCGAGCGCGGCAGAGCCCGCGAGTGGCACGGTTTGCGTTGCATCGAGGGCCGCTGATCCGTTCCGGGGACAAGTGATTCCGCCTACTGGCGAGGTCAGTTCCGGTGGATTGAGCGTCAAGATTGACAAGCGCCGAGCAGTACCTTGGCCGCAAAGGAAGAGTCTCAGGATTGAGGGGCTCGATCTCAATGAGTGCCATCTTCTTGTTGTACTCGGCCCCGACGGCAAGCCCGTAGAATCACTTTGGTTTAGATTTTCGGCATACAAAAGCGCCGACTTGTGTATGGCCTACGACGGCTACCAGGGCGTGGGATTGCAAGAGGCAAGGCGATCTCCGTGGTGCAAATGCAAGTAGGAATCCGTGAAAGGACCTTATGACAACCGAACTTATAGAAAAATCTATGCGAACTGAAGACTTTGTGAAACTAGAAGAGCTGTATGGAGCTCATAACTATCATCCGCTTGACGTGGTGATCGAGCGCGCGGAAGGCGTCTGGGTGTATGACGTCGAGGGCAAACGTTACCTCGATTGCCTGGCGGCGTATTCCGCGGTGAATCAAGGACACTGTCACCCCAAAATTCTCGAAACTCTTATCGAACAGGCGCGCAAAGTCACGCTCACCTCGCGCGCCTTCCGCAACGAGCAACTCCCGCTGCTCTACAAAGAGCTCCACGACTTGACCGGATTCGACCAGGTGCTCCCCATGAACTCGGGTGCCGAGGCTGTCGAAACCGCGATCAAGACGGCGCGCAAGTGGGGCTACAAGATCAAGGGCATTCCACACGACAAGGCCGAGATCATTGTCTGCGCCAATAATTTTCACGGCCGCACCGTTACCATTGTCGGCTTTTCCACCGACGAACAATATCGCGATGGCTTCGGCCCCTTCACTCCGGGGTTCAAAGTCATTCCCTTCGGCGACGCGCGCGCCCTCCGCGAAGCCATCACCCCCAACACCTGCGCCTTTCTGGTCGAGCCCATTCAGGGCGAGGCCGGAATCGTTATTCCGCCCAAAGGATTTCTAAAGGAAGCGGCCGAAATCTGCCGCCAGAATCGCGTGCTGCTGATGACGGACGAAATTCAATCCGGCCTCGGACGAACCGGCAAACTCTTCGCCTATATGCACGACGGCATTACGCCCGATGTGTTGATCATTGGCAAAGCCCTCGCAGGTGGCTTCTATCCGGTGTCGGCGATACTCGCGTCGCGGGAGATTCTGGGCGTGTACGAGCCCGGCGACCACGGCAGCACCTTCGGCGGCAACCCCATGGGCTGCGCCATCGCGCGAACCGCGCTGCGCGTCCTGATCGAAGAAAAAATGGTGGAACGTTCCGCCGAGCTAGGCACTTACTTCCTGACCCTGCTCGAAACCCTGCGCAGCCCCGACTTGAAAGAGGTGCGCGGCAAAGGATTGTGGATCGGCATCGAACTCAACAGTCTCGCGCGCCCCTACTGCGAAGCGCTGAAGGAAGAAGGAATCCTGTGTAAGGAGACGCATGACCGGGTGATTCGCATCGCGCCCCCGCTCATCATCACCCGTCAGGAAATTGACTGGGCCTTCGAGCGCATCGCGAAGGTGATTCAGAAGCATTGAACTAGATAAAGAGATACGGTCTCGTTCAACAAAAAAAAGGACACCGCCCCACGCGGTGTCCCACCTACCAGCAACTTGACTTACTTATTTTCGTTGAGTGATCCCGCGCCAAACTCCTTGCGTTGGATCACCGGACGCGCCGCTCTGGCTGCCGCTACTGCCGGCATGGCCGCCGCCGCGCCGTAGCGCTCCAGCAGCACGGGCACCATCGCGCCTTCGGCTTCCTTCACAAAGGTGAGCTTGCTCTCGCCCAGCAGATCGACGCGGATGAAATCTCCCAGCTTCACCTGTCCAGTCGCCACCAGGTTCGCCAGCGGAAACACCAGATGCCGTTCAATCGCCCGTTTCAAATGCCGCGCCCCATACTTCGGATCGGTGCCCTCGGCGAGCAGGAAGTTCTTTACCTGCTGTGTGCAGTTGAACACGAACTAGTTCGCGCCCGCCGCCATCAGCACCCGCTGTTGCACCATCCCCAATTCGATTTCCAGGATCTGCTGCAGGTGCTCGGAGCGGAGCGTCTTGAACACCACAACTTTGTCGATGCGGTTCATGAACTCCGGCGCAAACTTGCGCCGCGCCGCATCCACCGCCGAGCGGTTAATCTTTTCGTCCAGCGAGTTATCCACCTGCACCGCTTTCGGCGCGAAGCCCAAGCCGCCGTCCACCAACCCGTTCATCTCCACGGCGCCCAAGTTCGAGGTCATGATGATGATGCAACTCGAAAGGTCCACGCGCCGGTTATCACCCAGCGTCAGCGTTGCCTTGTCCAGGATTCCGAGCAGCAGTTGCCAGAGCGAGTCGGAAGCCTTTTCGATTTCGTCGAACAGCAGGATCGACAGCTTCAACTTTTCCGTGTGCCACTGGTTGAGCGCTTCCTGCGTCAGCAGCGGATGCGTCTCGCGGTGTCCCAGGTATCCCGGAGGCGAGCCGATCAACTTCGCAATCTCGTGCGAGTGCTGGAACTCGGCGCAATCGATCTTGATGCAGGCCCGCGCGTCGCCAAACAGCGATTCCGCCACCGCTTCCACTACCCGCGTCTTGCCCGAGCCGGTCGGCCCCAGGAACAGCAGATTACCCACTGGGCGCCCCGGCGCATTCAGCCCGGCCAGAAACATCTGATAGATTTCCGCGACCTTCTCGATCGCCTGATCCTGGCCCACAATCTTGCGGTGCAGGGCGGTCTCAAAGTCACGGGCGTCGTTGCTGCGGCGGCTAGGGTCAAGTACGGTTGCCAGGTTCGTTCTCATCGTTGCGGGCCCTTGTTTCCTTTCCGGGAACTTCAAGTTTTCTGCGAAACTGCTCATTTTTGTCACTCGCCTGTCTCGGGAGGAAGCTTCTATTTCCTGACCCACACCCTCCTTGTGCAAGCCGCTAGCCATCCTCCGGAGGCGCCGTATTCTCTCACTTCTCATCGTTTTAGATGCGGCTAGCCCACCTTATGTCAGGCCGGCCCAATTACTCACAGATCCCGCAAGAGCAATAGTTTGCAGTCTGCGGGAACTTTCCCGCAGTCCCCCAATACCCCTGCGCCCATGTCCGCCAAGCAGTAACCCCTTGGCCGCACGTAACTGGCATCCGAGGTTACCGTCAGTGCACAATAGAAACAGATTTCCTCTCTGGAGAATATCCTTGTCCCGATTCCCGACGGCTAGACTTTCGGAAACTAGATTTTCAGCAGCGAAGCTCTCAATACCGAGCGCCTCGATAACCACCGCCGGTATCTTCCTCGTCCGGCTTGCCCTGTTCAGCTTCGGCCTAGTTTCGCCGCCTGCGGCCGGAGTACAGAATCCGCACGCCGTGCAGCTGATCCAGGCAAAAGCCGATGCCACCAAAAAGCCCGTGGCCCCACCCGTGATTGCGCCCCCCGGCTCCGATCTTTACGTCGCCCAGCGCGGAGACAGCATCCCCTCCGTGGCCCGCAAATATCTGCGGAGGACGAAATACCTTACCTCATCGGAACTGGCCGAAGCCATCCACCAAGCCAACCACGACCGTCAGGGAGTCTTCCTCAAATCCGGAGAGCAGATCATTATCCCCGGAATCCTCGAATCCGCAATTGTAGAGAAACCGGTGCCAGTTGCAAGAGATTTCGAAGTCCGCGCCGTTTACCTGACCGGGGTGATGGCGGGCAGCGATCATGGACTGCGCATCATCCGCCACTGGCGCGAAGTTGGCGGCAACGCGGTTGTCTTTGACATCAAGGATAGCGACGGCATCGTCAACATCGCCTTCGACCACCCGCTGGCCACTGGACAACGCCACTATATCTCCGATCTGCCCAAACTCATTCACTTCCTGCATTCCGAAAACATGCACGCCATCGCGCGCATCGCCATCTTCCGCGATGAACATCTGGTGACCACCCATCCCGAGCTGGCCGTAAAGTCGCGTAGCACCGGCCAGCCCTGGCGCGAAAACGGCAAGCTCGTCTGGACCGATCCCTCGAACCCCAAAGTGCAGGACTACGATATCGCCCTCGCCAAGTTCGTAGCCCAGGCCGGAGTCGATGAAGTGCAGTTCGATTACGTCCGCTTTCCCGCCGAAGGCGACCAGAAAGATGCCGCGTTCGCTTTCCAAACCGATCCTTCCGAACACAACTGTAGAGACGGGGCTTGCCCCGTCTCCCCAACAACCGGGCATCCAACCGATCGCCCGAAAACAAAGGATGTCCAGCGCTCCGAGGTGATTGCCGATTTCCTCCAGCGCGCCTATGCCCAGATCCATCCCACCGGCGCCCTGTTTTCGCTCGACGTCTTCGGAGTCATGGCGTGGCAGCGTCCCGTCGATCTTTCGCACACCGGGCAGGACATCGTAGCCATGGCCAAGCACTGTGACGTGATCTCGCCCATGATCTATCCCTCGCACTTCTTCGGCATGGACGGCATCGCCCATCCTGGCGACGCGCCCGAGCATTTCATCGGAGAGTCCATGGACCGCTTCAAGCTCATAACAAAGGACAGCGGCGTGGTGATTCGCCCCTGGCTGCAAGCCTTTGCCTGGCGCACCAAGACTTACTCGCCCGAGTATGTTGAAGTTCAAGTCGAAGTAGCGAAACAGAAAGGCGGCATTGGCTTTCTTTTCTGGAACGCCAATAACGACTACTCGAAGCCCTACACCGCCATGCCGGAAATGCGCGCCGCACAAATTAAGAACAAAGATCGCTACTTCCGCGGCGACGAAGTAGGCGCCAAGCCCGAACCCGCCACAGCCACGCCGATAGCCTCCACCTCCGGGCCCGTAACCGCGCCCAACTCAAATGTAGAGACGGGGCTTGCCCCGTCTCCCAGAGACAACACTCCCAGCGCCCAGAAAATCTGGCGTCACTGAAACGTCATGTTCCGCGGGTTCGTGACATAAATCGACACAGTCATCCTGGGCGAAGCGCAAGGGCCCGTGCATTGGATCGCGCGGCATCGGTCAAAAGGTTAAAAATGTCGCAGCAGAATTGGCCAGGCTTGATGAATGCCAACCGCGGAAGCGGCCGCCAGGCCGGGCGTGATCACGGCGAGGGCCCACACCACCTTTCGATTCTCAGGCAGATATCGCCTAAAAAAAACCAGGATCCAAGGCAGCAGGGGAATCGCAAATCGAGGAAAACTGGACCGCGACAAACCGGAAGTATCGTAGCTACAGATGGCAAGGCTGTACAGGACCACAAAAACCGCCTCGGCGGTGTGGCTCCTCGCGTAGTACTGAAATTCTCCTGAGCGAATCGCCACTACCAGGGCGATCAACACCGCCAGAATCCAAATGTAACTCAGCACGAGATTGGTCAACGGCGCATTGACTGGAATCGTTTCGCGAATAATGGCCACAAACGGAAACTTAAAAGGCGAACCCCCGTGCCAGTAGTACCGCTGGTATGACGTGACATTTACAAACGGACTTCCGAGATAGTGCTTAAGCGGCCAGGCGTAAAGGGCTCCAATTCCCAAACCTATGGCGGTCGCGATGGCACAATCGCGAAACCTCTTGCGATATAGCAAATGAATTCCCAACCCCACCAGGGCGAAAACTCCAAAGGGTCGAACCACGGTGGCGAGAGCTCCCAGAACGGCCGCGTATATCCAGTGTTCTCGGCGCAGGGCGACGAAGGAGCCCAGGAGCAACGCCATAAAAAGCGGCTCTGCGCCTCCCAGCAATGACCGTTGAAACCAGTCAAGACTCAACAGCGCGAAGAAAGCGGCAATCCAACCGTCCCAAAGCCAGTAGCAGAGCGCCACACTCGCCAAAGACGCACCTGCGCACACCACAACCAGTGCGGTGGCCTCGGAGGTTCTGCTCAGGATTGATACGCCAGCAACGGCGTAAGACACGCCCCAAAACTGCGTTACAGCGACCCCAGAGAACTGCCAGTGTCTGATCGCGGAAGCGGCTGCAAGGTAGGAAGCGTTGTCCGCAAACCTACCTTCCACCAATGGCCAATACGCCCCCCCTATAAAAGACAGAAAAACGAGAAAGACCAGGTAGGAAACAAGAACCATACCCAACACTTCCGTTATAGAGGGCGGTCGACGTTCGCCCGTGAACTCATTCTGAGGGCGCGTGGTTTGAAGAGGCATGCTGCGGTCAAATTGCACGGCTGATATCAGGGAATCGTATCACAGAAGATTCGGACTTCCAGGGCAATGCCGGGCGCGATAGCCCGGCCCACCTGCCCACTTAGGCCATCACTTATTCGAAATCACAAAGTTGACCACGCTCATCCTGGCTCCCGTGACCGTGACCGGCTTTTCCCAGCTCTTAGGTTCGGTGAAGATCGGCCGGTCGACCCTCTGCTGCGTCAGAACATCGTAGACGTGCTCTTTTCTTCCATAGCTCCAGCCCTCATGCCAGGCCACGATCTGATAGGTTCCGGGGGGCACGTCGGTAAATTCAAATTTTCCGCTCTCATCGGTGACGGCGTAGTACGGATGCGTAACCACCATCATTTCAGCGCTCATCCAGACATGGCCGCCGTTGCAATGGACATGGACCAGCCCCGGCGTGGACATTGTGCGCGAAGTGATCTGGTTGGTGAACGGAAAAGGCAGGTTGAAGGTGGCCGCACCCTCCATATGGATCGTGTGCAGCGTGGCGTCAGAACTCTCCATTTGCAGTGCGGCATTCTGCGGAACCAAGAGAATGTGCGGGATGTAGTGGCAATGTTTTTGGTTCAGATGGCGTCGCTGCTCAGGCAGGTCCATCGCCTTTCCACTAGAGATGTCCTTGAGGTAAACGACGGTATTAGCCACGCCTCCTTGCGGCCCAACGATCAACCGCTCCAAGTCAACCGTCTTCTTGGAGTCAGGGTCGCAGATCTGGGGGTCCTTGGTAACCGGAAAATCCAGCCCGTGAGGCATCGGACCCGACCATTTCACGGTGCCGGAGATGGTCCCGCCGTCGGAGACTGTGACCACCTTGTAATTGCTCTGCGCTGAAAGCACAGCCGTCGCAGCGAAAAAAAACGCAGCGAAAAAGAGCGTAAGGAGCCAGACACGTTCACCCCCGCTTCTTTTCATCTTTGCCATTGATCCCCCTTAGAGCCTCGCGTCAGTTTCCGACGCGCAGCCACCCCGTGTGTAATATCCGTGCCGCCAGCAAGTCCTGTCGTCCAGATCTGCAAGCCGTGGGAGGATATGCCCCCGTCGCCGGGGCCGCGGGCAGCGGTTTGAACAAGACCGTCAGAGAGTAAGATAAGTGACTTCTGGTCGGCTAGATTCCGAGAGGACATGAACGCTCGCGCAGGCGTGTGCTTCGCGCCCATCCCCTGACTCCGGCGAAGGACAAGCCAAAAGCTGGAAGCTAAGAGCTAGGTGCCATGACTTAAGTTTCCGTCATCTCGCCACCCCTTTACATTTCACGTTGCAACCCGCCAGCGTCTCCCGCACACTTGAAATCAAAACCGTCCATGCCCGTTGCTGCCACCAAGCCTGCGATCGCACTCCATGAAGCGGTAGGCATATTCCGTTCTCCTGGTCAGCGCAAATTGGTATTGGGACTCTTGCTGGTGGTGGTCACGCTGGCCCTCTACAATCCCGTGTCGCGCAACGGTTTTGTGAACTTTGACGATGACCGTTATGTCACCGACAACCCACAGGTGCGTGCGGGTCTCCGTTCGAGCACGATTTCATGGGCATTCTCCTCGCTCGATCAGGCGAACTGGCATCCGCTAACCTGGCTCTCCCACGCCCTCGATTACCAGCTCTTTCAGCTCAATCCAGTGGGCCATCACTACACCAGCCTCTTATTGCACGCCATCAACGCGCTGCTGTTATTCCTGATTCTGCAGTGGTTCACGGGATGCACCGCGCGCAGCCTGATGGTGGCCGCGCTCTTTGCCGTGCATCCGCTTAATGTGGAATCCGTCGCCTGGGTAGCGGAGCGCAAGAACGTTCTCTGCATGTTTTTCTTTCTGCTCGCGCTCGCGGCCTACGGATGGTACGTCCGCCAGCCGACCGTTGCGCGCTACCTGGCAGTCGCGCTTCTGTTCGCCATGGGCCTGATGTCCAAGCCCATGGTCATTACTCTGCCGCTCGTACTTCTGCTGCTGGATTATTGGCCGCTAGGAAGGCTAGGAAGGCTAGTGTGGGGACGGGCGCCCTCGCCCGTCCAAGCCGAGCGCAGCTCGGCAGTGGCGTGTGGTCACTGCGACCCTGCGTGCACCATAGCTGCCAGCACACAGCCCATCTGGAGGCTGTGCCTCGAGAAGGTCCCGCTTCTGCTGCTCTCAGCCGGCAGTGCGATCGTCACCATGCTGGCGCAGAGAGCGGGTGGCGCCGTGCTCACGAGTGCCGAACATTCTCCTCTGCT
>Ga0187890_10000112_pt1 | contig 55159 bp, 52 predicted proteins | sample June2016WEW_21_1_FD_133005 | JGI IMG/M metagenome (GOLD analysis project Ga0187890, IMG submission 133005) | Peatland microbial communities from SPRUCE experiment site at the Marcell Experimental Forest, Minnesota, USA - June2016WEW_21_10 | ecosystem: Environmental > Terrestrial > Soil >... | reverse complement strand
GAATCAAGACGTTTGGCTCGACGTTCAAGAACCCCGACGACCCCCGCGCGCAGGGACGCAGCGCGGGGCTGCTGCTGGCCGACGCCGGCTGCAACGGCCTGGCCGTCGGCGGCGCGCGCTTCGCGCCCAAGCACGCCAACTTCATCGAGAACACCGGCACCGCCACGACAGCTGACGTGATCGCGGTGATGGCCGAGGGCCGCCGCCGCGTGCTCGAGCGTTTCGGCGTGGCGCTCGAGCCGGAGGTGCAGACGCTGGGGGACGTGCGGTTTCCGTGGTAGACATTCAGCCCGTCTCGCCCGCACGAGAGGGGGATCGCGTCTCCCGCGCCCCCGCAGTCGCCGCTACCGTGTAGCCGGACGCGCTGGATCCGCTGAAGGCCCTACCACGCCAGACCCGGTTTGCGCGACACCCACCGTCCGGAGCAGGCGCCCGCCGGGGGTTGATCGAGATGCCTGCTTTGCTCACGAGATGCGGCAGACCCAGGGTTGTCTCAGAAGATCTGCTTGTCGAGGAATCCAGCTACCAGGACCAGCCATCCGCTGATCTCCGCGAGGATCAGGGTGACCATGTAGGCGTGGGTCCCGGGGATGGAGTCGCGGAACTGATTATCCGTGTCTTCCCGCCAGCCGTGGATGGCATAGGTTGCGACGGACGCAAAGAAGTAGAACGTCATCGCGCTGGCAGCCAGCAGGTTCACGAGCGAGCTGAAGCCGCTCAGCTCTACGAACGTCGCGATCAGCAGCAGGGCAAAGCTGTAGAGCAGCGCCGCGCGGTGGGCGATGTCCACGTAGAGATGCGCGGCATGGTCCTCAGACGTCGCGATCTGGCGATACTTCCAGACCCCGAGCAGCAGCGCACAGAGGAACATCACGGCGTCCGCCATCAGCACCGCCTTGGTGTCGGCGCTGATGTTCAGGACGCCAGTCATTGGAGAAGCTCTAGCCTTCCCGCCCGTAGCAGCGCGATGCTGGTGCCGGTGATCCAGGCGAACAGCGTGGCGGGAATCGCAATGATCACTCCTCCCTCGAGCGAGAAGAAACCGCTCGTGATCACAAGCGAGGACAAGAGCACGAGGTGCGCCAACGCGGCCACAACGGCAATCCACGCTGTCCAAACAGGCAGACGACCACCGTGGAACACCTGTGCTGCGTATGAACCCAGCGCCAGCGCGGTGGGAGCTCCGGACATAGCGAGCAGACCGAACCCGAGGTCGTAGAGCAGTCGTGGATCAGACGCTTCCGGTGCACGATAGAAGAACACGAAGGCGACCGCGAAGCCGGCGAGGAGGAGCGTGACGAAGCTGACGAGCCCGACCAGGAAGCACACCGAAAGCGGGCTCACGTTGCCAGTCGTCTCCCGCAGCCACACCCAGATGCCAACACCGAAGAGGAGCCAGAGTCCCACCGCAGCCGTACTGAGGACCATCGCGAGGAGCAACGCCGGGCGATGCGCGTCGACGTAACCCGCGATCTCGCGACCCGTCGCGCTGGTCCCTGGGAACGTCCACATTTGATCGACGATCGCCCCGACGATCCCAAGCGCGATGCTCGTCAAGCCGACGATTGCGATCAGTCGAGTCGTGCGTGTGCTCATCGTGTCACTCCCCTGCGGTGTGGGGGGCGGAGCATGAGCCGCAGCGGCGGGCTGCTGCCGATGCGCAGCTCGTCGGTGAGCTGGAATCCGAGGCGCTCATACAGCGCGGCGCTGCGCTCGCTCGACGCCTCCAGATAGGCGGGCAGGCCCTCCCGGTCGCAGCGATCGAGCGTTGGGCGCAGCAGTGCGCTGCCGAGACCGTTGCCCTGTATGTCTGGGTGCACGCCGACGTCACGAACGTAGTAGTGGCGCTCGTGCGCGTGGTGCCACTCCATCGCGGCTCCCAATCTCGCTGCCCTGGACACGTGAATCCCGAAGGCGCTGCCCTCCAGCAGAGTGACGCGCACCGGCGAGCGCCATGCGCCGGGCGGCAAGCTCAGCGCGGCGCCGGTGAGATCGCTCCTCGTCCATACGCGGCCACGCGCCAACGCGAGGTGGCGAAGCTCGATCCCAAAGTAGCGACGCAGGCGCGCTCGTCTCTTGCTGTCCTCGGGCATCAACCAGCCAAAGACCGGGTCCTCAAAGAAAGCCTCCGCCAGCACGGCCTTCAGGTGATGGACGTCCTCCGAGGTTGCCCGCCGCAGCCCGGGATCGGCGAGCTGGCTGGACGGTGTGTCACGGGCAACCGTTGGCGAGCTCTCACCCATCCGTGACTCCTCTCTTGCCAGTCACTTGTTGTTGCGAGGAGCTCCAGCCATCCAGGTCGGCCGAGCTCGGGTTCTCGCGCACAAGTGCTGCGAATGCCTGGAAGACGAGCGCGAGCATCTCTCCGAAGAGCGCATCGGGGACGGCGTCGGGATCGACCAGCTTCTCCAATGCCAGGCCGTTGCCGAGGGCGTTGATGAAAAGCCCGAGGCGCTCGTCGGCCTCAGTGCTCGCTGGGCAGCCCCAGCGCTCCGCTGCCTCCGAGGCCAAGCGGGCGCTCGCTGAGCGAAGGGCCGCGAATCGCTCCGCGAGGCGCTCTCGAAGCCGTGGTTCGCGAAGCGCATAGGCCCAGAACTCGATCAGCAGGGGAAAGTAGTCAGGACGCTCGCGCAATATCGTCATCCAGTGGCCCGCTGCCCCACGTGCCTGTTCCTCAAGCGATGTCCCCTCAGCGACGATCTGCGAATAGTCGCCCACATCGGTAGCGATTCGCTCCTCGAAGAGAGCCAGGAACAGGTCCTCCTTGCTGGCGAAGTTCGAGTACAGCGCGCCGGTCGTTGCGCCGGCCTCGCGCGCAACTTCCTCGACCGAGGCGCCGTGAAAGCCGCCACGAGCAAACACGACTTCCCCAGCATCAAGAAGCCGGCGGCGAGTGAGTGCCCGCTGCTCATCGCGAAGGGACGGACGGCGAGAGGCATCTGCCATAGCGAACAGTATTGCAGATATTGCACACTATGTAAAGTTAGAGGATCTTCCGCGTCCTTACGCTCCTACAGCCCGCGGGCGAAGGGTGCGAGTAGATGGCGATGCCGTGGTTGGTGGTAGAGCCGGGTCGTGAAGCAGTGCTACAGTCCAGCAGAGACATAACAGAGAAGCCGAGTCGGAGAAACCATGACGGAGACAGCAACGAGGACGGTCACGGTGGCGCGACAGCGATTCGAGCTGCGGCGGGACCGGGTGGAGCGCGCTATGCGGCGTGTGCTGCCGGAGCCGATCACGAGCCATTACGTGGTGATAGACCGCCGGCGATACCCGCCCAAGCAGGTCCTCGGGGTGCTCACGGGTCTCGACCGAGCGGACTTCACCTCGCATCAGGCGCGGCGGATCCTCAGCGGGCTCGGATTCCAGGCCGGCCGGCGGGGCGGACCGGACCCGCACGACGCTGGCGGCGAGTCCGAAGCGCAGCGCGTGGGCACTCGCGCTCCCGCCGCGCGATCCCGTTCGCGTGGATCCATTGCTTCGACGCGCCCGACCGCCGAGACGCTGGAGCCGTTCATCGGGCAGTGGGTCGCGACGAAGGGGCCGGAGGTGCTGGTCGCCGCTGACGATCCGCGCACGGTCGTAGGCTGGCTTGCCGAGCACCGACAGCAGGCGGACAGCATGTTTCGCGTGCCAGCCGAGGAGTTCCAGGCCAGCGGGCTTGCACCGCTGTGAAGCATTCCTTCCAGGCGCTGCCCGGACTCGGAGGGAGAGCTCGACCCGTCGTCGACCTCGTGGTGGAAGGGCTCGAACTCGCTCCACAGGCGTGTCTGATCGACACCGGGGCGACCGACGTGCGAATGGGAAAGCACGTGGCCGAGCTCGCTGGCATCGAGCTCGGTGGCTCACTCAGCCACGAGATCGTCATCGGCGGTCTGCGCACGACCGGCCACGCGACGAGCGTTCAGCTGGAGCTGCGCCAGGGCTCCAGCAGTCACTCCTGGGCTCCGGTCGTCTATTTCTGCGATCCGTGGCCGTGGTCGTTCGGCCTGCTCGGACTGGCTGGCCTAGACCCTTTTCGGACGATCGTCGACAGCTACGACGAGTGGGTGGAGCTTCAGCCCACTGCACGGTCGACACCAGGGTAGGGGTTCCCGCCACGAGGTCGAAGACCTCGTGAATGAGTCGATCGCTCGCCGCCGCGCCCGCCCGCCGTCGTGCCACCAGGCCCGGCTCGGGTCGTAGAGCTTCTGAGGCGACGCATTCCGGGCTCGGCGTCCTGCGCCCGCTCACCGGCGTTGCGAGCCTGGCGCGGGCAGGCGCCGTCTTCGTCTTGCGGCGACGGCGGCTGCGCTTCGCGCTGCTCGCCGTCGTGATCGCCATGCCGCTGCTCGGCGGCGGCTGGCTGTGGCTGCGCAAGTCCTCGTTCGTGGCGGTGCAGCAGGTGCAGATCACAGGCGTGCACGGCCCCGAGGCGCAGGCGGTGCAGGCGGCGCTGGCGCAGGCGGCGCACGGCATGAGCACGCTCGCCGTGAGCGACGCCGCGCTGCGCGCCGCGGTCGCGCCGCTGCGGGTGGTGCGCTCGGTGCGCGCGATCCCGCGCTTCCCGCATGGGCTTCGCATCGAGGTGAGCGAGCAGCTGCCGGTCGCCGCTCTCACGGTCGCCGGGGTGCGCACCGCCGTGGCCGCCGACGGCGTGGTGCTCGGACCGGCGCTGCTCTCCGGCTCGCTGCCGAGCGTCAGCGGTTACGCCGTGCCGGCGCCCGGCAAGCGCGTCCACGGCGCTGGCCTGCTGGCGGCGCTGACCGTGCTCGGGGCCGCGCCGGCGCCGCTCGCAAAGCATGTGGAACGCGTGTTCACGGGAGCGAAGGGGCTCACCGCCGCGATGCGCAACGGCCTGCTCGTGTACTTCGGCGACGCCGGTCGCCCGCACGCGAAGTGGCTGTCGCTCGCGCGGGTTCTTGCCGATTCCAGCTCCGCCGGCGCCTCATATGTCGACGTGCGCCTGCCCTCGCATCCAGCGGCTGGATTCCCCGCGGGCGTGACTCCGCCGGACACGAGCACCGCGACGAGCACCGCCCCAGGCGAAGCGCTGGGCAGCTCGGAATCGGCCGTCGCGTCGCTTGCCGCGGGCCTCTCCAGCGGCAGCGCCACCACGTCCCCGACCGGGACGGAAGCGGGCGCGCCCGCCGCCGGCACGAGCGCCCCTTCACCCCAAGGCTCTGAAGCGAGCACCGGGGAAGCAGGCGCGGGCGGCCAGCCAGGAAGCTCCCAGACGAGCACCGAACCGGGAGGGTGACAACTCTAAAGCTCAACTAGAGGTTCATGCACCCCCGAGAGAGATTCTCAGGCAGTGGTCGAGAGTCCGGCGATCTGCAACGTTTGTTGCGAGACTGGCCCCCGTCGTTGACAGGGCGAAGTTCCCTGCATAACGTGCACAACCCAGCGGTTCGGCGACCAGTATGCTGCCAACCCTACATTTCTACTGAAGGCTTCGGACAGAACCATCATGGAGAGAAGCGGAAGCTATCTGGCGGTCATCAAGGTCGTGGGCGTCGGCGGCGGCGGCACCAACGCGGTCAGCCGCATGGTCGACGCGGGGCTGCGCGGCGTGGAGTTCATCGCCGCCAACACCGACGCTCAGGCGCTCGCCATGTGCGACGCCGACATCAAGCTGAACATCGGCCACGAGTCGACCAAGGGTCTCGGCGCGGGCGCCAACCCGGACGTGGGCCTCGCCGCGGCGTCGGAGTCGCGCGACGACATCAAGGAGGCGCTCAAGGGCGCCGACATGGTGTTCGTGACCGCGGGCGAGGGCGGCGGCACGGGAACCGGCGCCGCCCCGGTGATCGCCGAGATCGCCAAGAACGAGATCGGCGCGCTCACCGTCGGCGTGGTCACGCGCCCGTTCGACTTCGAGGGCTCCCAGCGCGGTCGTCAGGCGATCGAGGGCATCGAGCGCCTGCGCGAGGTCGTCGACACATTGATCGTGATCCCCAACGAGAAGCTGCTGGCGGTCGTGGAGCGGCGCACCTCGATGCTCGACGCCTTCCGCGAGGCCGACAACGTGCTGCGCCAGGGTGTGCAGGGGATCACCGACCTGATCACGATCCCCGGCCTGATCAACCTCGACTTCGCCGATGTGCGCACGATCATGCAGGACGCCGGCTCGGCGCTGATGGGCATCGGCGTGGCCAGCGGCGAGAACCGCTGCGCCGACGCCGCCAGGGCGGCGATCTCCTCGCCGCTGCTGGAAGAGTCCGTCGACGGCGCCACAGGGATCCTGCTGAACATCACCGGTGGCAAGGACCTCGGCCTGTTCGAGGTCAACGACGCCGCCGAGATCATCCAGAACGAGGCCGACCCCAACGCCAACATCATCTTCGGCGCGGTCATCGACGAGAGCATGTCCGACGACGTGCGCGTGACCGTGATCGGCACCGGCTTCGACCATCGCCCCGGCCGCAGCACCCGCCGCGAGTCGCGCTCGACCAGCCCTGACAGGGGTCCTCGCATCTCAGATCGCCAGCGCTCCAACCTGGAGATCTCCGACGAGGACATCGACGTGCCGCCGTTCCTGCGGTGATGTAGGTCCGTAGTTCCGGTGGCGCATGCGCCACCGGCGGGGTCGCACATGTGCGACCCCCGGACGTGCCGCATGCGGCACGTCACGGTCGGCGCATGCGCCGACCGCACAGCTCAACGAAAGCAGCGTCCACGGCCCGCCCGCATGTGCGGGTCGAACAGCAGATCGACGATCAGTCGCTAGCCTGGGCGGCATGTCCTCGACCGCTACGCCGACCCTTCGCCGCACGCCCCTGTTCGACCGCCACGTGGCCGCCGGGGCCAAGCTCGTCGAGTTCGCCGGCTGGGAGATGCCCGTCCAATACCAGGGCGTGCGCGAGGAGCACATGGCGGTGCGCGAGGCATGCGGGATCTTCGACGTCTCGCACATGGGGGAGATCGAAACCAGCGGCCCCGGCGCGCTTGAGCTGTTGCAGCGCCTGCTCTCCAACGACGTCGCCAAGATCCCGGTCGGCGGTGCGCAGTACAGCGTGCTCTGCCGCGAGGACGGCGGCGTGCTGGACGACCTGTTCACCTACCGCCTGGACGTGGAGCGCTACCTCACGATCACCAACGCCTCCAACCACGAGCGCGACCTCGCGTGGTTCAGCGCCCAGGCGGCCGACGTGCCCGACGTGGAGGTCAGCGATCGGATCGAGGACTGGGCGATGCTCGCCGTGCAGGGGCCGCTCGCGCGCGAGATCGTGCAGGCGATCTGCTGGCCGACCTCCGATCGGTCGCCGCTGCCCGCGCGCATGAGCGCCGAGCCACGGCGTCTGGCCGGCGCCGAGGCGATCGTATGCGGCACCGGCTACACGGGCGAGGACGGCGTCGAGCTGCTCTGCGCTCCCGAGGACGCGCCCGCGCTGTGGGATGAGATCGTGCGCCGCGGCGCGGCGCCCGCGGGGCTCGGCGCGCGCGACACGCTGCGCCTGGAGGTGTGCTTCCACCTCTACGGCAACGACCTGAGCGTCGAGCGCGGGCCGATCGAGGCGGGTCTGGGATGGTGCTGCAAGGAGGACACGCAGTTCATCGGCTCCGACGCCGTGCGGGCGGTGCGCGAGCGCGGACCCGCCGAGAAGCTGGTCGCGTTCGAGATCGACGGACCGGGTATCGCGCGCCAGGGCAACGCCGTGATCGGCGGCGGCGAGGTCACGAGCGGCACGCTGTCGCCGTGTCTGCAGGTCGGCATCGGCTTGGCGTACGTGCCCGCCGAGCGTGCCGCCACCGGCACCCGCCTGGAGATAGACGTTCGTGGCAAGATGCGCCCCGCCGTGGTCAAGGACAAGCCGCTCTACAGAAAGGACTCGTGAATGGCCCAGGCCAGCTACCCCGCGGAGCTCCTGTATCACCCCGAACACGACTGGGCTCGCATCGACGACGCGGATCCCGAGCACGCGGTGCTGGGCATCACGTGGTACGCGCAGGACGCGCTCGGCGAGGTCGTGTTCTTCGAGGCGCCCGCCGTCGGCACGACGCTCACGAAGGACGAGCCGTACACCGAGGTCGAGTCGGTGAAGGCGGTATCGGACGTCGTCGCTCCGCTCTCCGGCGAGGTCGTCGAGGTCAACCAGACCGCGGCCGAGAACCCGGGGATGATCAACGAGGACCCCTACGGCGAGGGCTGGCTGGTGAAGGTGCGCCTGTCCGATCCCTCAGAGCGCGACGCGCTGCTGGACGCCGCCTCCTACATCGCCACGCTGGCTGGCTAGGCTGGCCGATAGTTGAGTCGCTACACCGCCATCACCCCCGAGGACCTCGACGCGATGCTCGCGACGATCGGCGTCGGCTCGCTGCGGGAGATCTTCGAGCGCCAGATCCCCGAGTCCGTGCGCCTGGGCCGCGAGCTCGACCTGCCCGCGGGGCTCCCAGAGCAGGACGTCTACGAGCACCTGCGCGCGCTGGCCGCGCGCAACACCAGCACCGAGGACGAGCTGAGCTTCCTCGGCGCCGGCATGTACGACCACTACGTGCCCGCGTTGATCGACATGCTGATGGAGCGCTCGGAGTTCCTGACCCCCTACACCCCCTATCAGCCCGAGATCTCCCAGGGAGGGCTACAGGTGATGTTCGAGTATCAGACGGCGATCTGCGAGCTGACCGGCCTGCCGGTCTCCAACGCGTCCGTGTACGAGGGGCCCTCCGCGGTCGCCGCGGCCGCCTATCTGGCCAAGCTTCACAACGGCAGGCGGCGAATCGTCGCGAGCGCCGGCCTGCATCCGCACACGCTCCAGACGCTTCGCACGAACGCCCACGGCTTTGGCATGGAGGTGATCGAGGTGCCGCTCCGCGACGGGCTCACCGATCCGGACGCGTGGGCGCAGGCGATCGACGCTGATACCAGCGCGGCGATCTTCGCGCAGCCGAACTTCTACGGCGCGGTCGAGGACGCCGACGCCCTGAGCGCCGCCGCGAAGGCGTCCGCCGGCGACGGCGGCGCGAGCGCGGCGCCGGTGGTCGTCGCGCAGGTCGACCCGATCACGCTCGGGATCCTCAGGCCGCCGGGCGAGTGCGGCGTCGACGTGGCCGTCGGCGAGGGCCAGTCGCTCGGCAACCGCCTGGACTTCGGCGGGCCGTCCTTCGGCCTGTTCGCCGCTCGCGAGGAGTACCTGCGGCGCATGCCCGGGCGCATCGCCGGCGAGACCGTCGACGTGGACGGCCGCCGCGGGTTCGTGCTGACGCTGCAGACGCGCGAGCAGCACATCCGCCGCGAGAAGGCCACGTCGAACATCTGCACCTCGCAGGCGCTGAACGCGCTCGCCGGCGTGGTCTATCTCAGCTGGCTCGGGCGCCGCGGGATCGTCGAGCTGGGCGAGCTGCTGCTCGCCCGCACCCACTACGCGCGCGAGCAGCTCGCCGCGCTCGCCGGCGTCGAGAAGCTCCACGAGCAGCCGGTGATTAGGGAGTTTGCGCTGCGCGTGGACGCCGATGTCGCCGCGGTCAGGCGCAGATGCGCGCAGCAGGGCGTCAACCCGGGTGTGGACGTGCACGAGCTCAGCGGGCGCGAGGAGGATCGTGGCGTGCTGCTGGTGGCGATCACCGAGCGGCGCACGCGCGCTGACATCGACCGGCTGGTGGAGGTGCTCGGAGCCGCGGTCGCGGCCGAGCGTCGGGCGGCGGTGGCGGTGTGAGCCCGATCGACGAGAACCACCTGCACTCGGACCCCGGCATCCAAGCGCGCCATCCGCACGCGAGCGCCGACGGCAATGCTGCCGGTGCGGGAGCGTCGCCGCTGCAGCGAGACGCGGCCAGGACGATCTTCCAGAAGGGCGCGCCCGGACGGCGCGCGTTCGTGTGCCCCGACGTGGACGTACCCCGTGTGGGCGTCAGCGAGCTGCTGCCCGAGCGCTTCCGCCGCTCCCAGCCGCCGCGCCTGCCGGAGGTCTCAGAGCCCGAGATCGTGCGCCACTACGTCGGCATCTCCAAGCGCAACTTCGATCTGGACTCGGGCTTCTACCCGCTCGGCTCGTGCACGATGAAGCACAACCCGCGCCTGCACGAGCGCGTCGCCGCGCTCGCGGGCCACGCGCGTCTGCACCCGCTGCAGGATCCCGAGCGCGCGCAGGGTGCGCTCGAGCTGATGTGGAGCCTGCAGGGCGCGCTGTCGGAGATCTCCGGCCTGCCGCACGTCTCGCTGCAGCCCTCCGCCGGCTCGCACGGGGAGCTCGCGGGCGTGCTGTTGACGCGCGCCTACCACGAGGATCGCGGCGAGGCACGCCACAAGGTGCTCACGCCCGACACCGCGCATGGCACGAATCCCGCGACCGTGACGATGGCGGGCTTCGAGGTGGTCAAGCTCGCCACCAACGCCGACGGCGGCGTCGACATCGACGATCTGCGCGCGAAGGCCGACACGGACGTCGCGTGCCTGATGCTCACCAACCCGAACACGCTCGGCCTGTTCGACCCGAACATCTCAGAGATCGCCGAGATCGTGCACGGCGTGGGCGCGACGCTGTACTACGACGGCGCCAACCTCAACGCCGTGATGGGCCTCTCGCGGCCCGGCGACATGGGCTTCGACATCGTGCACTTCAACCTGCACAAGTCCTTCACCCAGCCCCACGGCGGCGGCGGACCGGGCTCCGGGCCGATCGCCGTCTCCGATCGCGTCGCGCCGTTCCTGCCGGTGCCGGTGGTCGTGCGCCGCGATGACGGCAGCTTCGACCTCGACCACGGCAGCGGGCGCGTGGGATCCAAGTCGATCGGCCGCCTGCGCGGCTTCCACGGCAACTACGGCTGCTTCGTGCGCTCCTACGCCTACATCTGCTCGCTCGGCGGCGACGGTCTCAAGGACGCCTCCGAAACAGCGGTGTTGAACGCCAACTACCTGCTCGCGCGGCTGAAGCAGCACGGCGTGGCCGAGTACCTGCCGCTCGCCTACGGCGAGCTGTGCATGCACGAGTTCGTGCTCTCCGGCGGGCCGATGAAGAAGGAGCTGAAGATCAAGACGCTCGATCTGGCCAAGCGCCTGCTCGACTTCGGCTTTCACCCGCCGACCGTGTATTTCCCGCTGCTGGTCGACGAGGCGCTGATGGTCGAGCCGACCGAGACCGAGACCAAGGAGACGCTCGACGCGTTCGCCGACGCGATCGCGGCGATCCTGAAGGAGGCCGCCGAGGACCCGGAGATCGCGCTCGGCGCGCCGTACAGCACGCCGGTGCGCCGCCTCGACGAGGTCGCCGCCGCCAAGCGTCCCGTGATCCGCGAGGTCCTGGCGTAGGCCGCGGCGATGGCGATCGAGCACCGCAAACTCGGCAGCACCGGTGTCAGCGTCAGCCCGCTGTGCCTCGGCGCGATGATGTTCGGCGCGTGGGGCAACACCGACCACGAGGACTCGGTGCGCATCATCCACCGCGCGCTCGATGCCGGCATCAACTTCATCGACACCGCCGACGTGTACTCGCGCGGCGAGTCCGAGGAGATCGTCGGCAAGGCGCTCACCGGTGGCCGGCGCGACTCGGTCGTGCTCGCCACGAAGATCCACGGCAGGATGCACGACGACGATCCGAATCAGTTCGGCAACTCGCGTCGCTGGATCATCGAGGAGGTCGAGAACAGCCTGCGCCGACTGAAGACCGACTGGATCGACCTCTACCAGATCCACCGCCCCGAGCCCGACACCGACATCGACGAGACGCTCGCCGCGCTCAGCGACCTGGTGCACGCCGGCAAGGTCCGCTACATCGGCAGCTCGACGTTCCCCGCGCACCAGATCGTCGAGGCGCAGTGGGTGGCCGAGCGGCGCGGCCGCGAGCGCTTCGTGTGCGAGCAGCCGCCGTACTCGATGCTGATCCGGCGGGTCGAGGCCGACGTGCTGCCCGTGTGCGAGCAGTACGGGATGGGCGTGATCCCGTGGAGCCCGCTCGCCGGCGGCTGGCTGTCAGGTAGGTACCGCAAGGGCGGCGACTCGCCCGGAGACAGCAGGCGCGCGCAGATGATCCCCTCGCGCTATGACATGTCGATCCCGGGCAACCAGGCGAAGCTCGAGGCGGCCCAGGCGCTGGGCGAGCTGGCGGATGAGGCCGGGATGTCGCTGATCGAGCTGGCGCTCGCGTTCGTCACCAACCACCCGGCCGTGACCGCCGCGATCATCGGCCCGCGCACGATGGAGCAGCTCGAGAGCCAGCTGCCGGCGCTCGAGACGAAGCTGAGCGCGGACGTGCTCGACCGCATCGACGAGATCGTCGCGCCCGGAACGAACGTCAACCAGAACGACACCGGCTGGGACCCGCCGTGGCTCACCGACAGCTCGCTGCGGCGCCGCTAGCGCCGGGCGAATGACCCCGAGGGCGAGCACGGCCGATCGAGCAATGCGCATCTTCTCTGGCATCCAGCCCACAGGGCGCAAGCACCTCGGCAACTACATCGGCGCGATCGCCCAGTACGTCTCCAGCCAGGAGCGCGGCGAGGGCATCTTCTGCATCGTCGACCTGCACGCGACCACCGTCGCCTATGACCCGCTGGAGCTGCGCGAGCGGCTGTACGACACGACCGCGATCCTGCTCGCCGCCGGCCTCGATCCGGCGCGCTGCATCCTGTTTCGCCAGAGCGACGTGCCCGAGCACACCGAGCTGACGTGGCTGCTGTCCAGCGTCACCGAGCTCGGCCGCCTGCAGCGCATGCACCAGTTCCGCGACAAGTCGCTGGCGCAGCGCGAGCTGGTCTCGGCCGGGCTGCTGCTGTACCCCGTGCTGCAGGCCGCCGACGTGCTCGCCTACCGCGCCGAGGAGGTGCCGGTTGGCGAGGACCAGCGCGAGCACCTGGAGCTGATGCGCGACGTGGCGCGACGCTTCAACGCACGCTTCGGGGATGGGCAGGACGTGCTGGTCGTGCCCGAGCACCGCATTCCCGAGGTTGGCGCGCGGATCATGGACCTGCAGGATCCCGCGCGCAAGATGTCCACCACCGGCTCCAGCGAGCAGGGCACCGTGTACGTGCTCGACGAGCCGAAGGCGATCGAGAAGAAGCTCAAGAGCGCGGTCACCGACTCCGGCAGCGAGGTGCGCCGCGACCCGCAGAAGCCGGGCGTGAGCAACCTGATCGAAATCCTCGCCGCGGTGCGCGGCGTCGATCCCGCGGCGATCGAGGCCGAGCTCTCCCAGGCGCGCTACGGCGAACTGAAGGCGGCCGTGGCGAGCGCGGTCGTCGACTACCTGGCGCCGGTGCGCGAGCGCTACCAGCAGCTGCGCGCTGAGGAGAGCGCGCTCGAGTCGATCCTCCAGGACGGTTCCACGCGCGCCCACGAGATCGCCGCGGCGACGCTCGCCGACGTGCGCGAGCGCATGGGCGTCGGAGCGCCCCGTCGGGAGCGGGCGCTACCGTGACGACCGTGGCGCTCTCGAACCTGGAGCTCGATCTCGACGTCTTCAGCGGGCCGTTCGACCTGCTGCTCACGCTCGTGCTGCGCGAAGAGGTCGATCTGCTCGAGCTGCAGCTCACCGACGTCGTGCTCGCCTACCTCGACCACCTCGAGCAGCGCGGCGAGCTGGATCTCGAGACCGCCACCGAGTTCATCGTGCTGGTGGCGGCGCTGCTGGAGCTGAAGTCGCGCCTGATGCTCTCAAGCGAGGAGCAGGAGCTGCTGGACATCGAGCCCGAACAGGCCGCCGAGGAGCTGCTCGCACGGATGCTCGACGCCCGTCGCTACCGCGCCGCCGCGGCGCACCTCGGCGAGCTGCTGGCGAGCGAGCACGGCGTGCGCTTCCGCGCCGCGCCGCCGCCGGCGAGCCTGCGCCGCGGGATCGTGCACGCGGCCGACGGCTCCCACGACCCGCAGGTGCTGGGCGCGGCGATCGGACGGCTGCTGCTGATGCCGCCGGCGATCAGCGTCCACCACATCTCCGCGCCCCGGGTCAGCGTGGCAGAGCGCCTGGCGCACCTGCGCGCCCTGCTGCGCCGCGGCAGCTTCAGCTTCGACGAGGCCGTGCGCGGCGCCGACCGCATGACGGTGGCCGTCACGCTGTTCGCGCTGCTGGAGCTCTACAAACGCGGAGAAGCGGATTGGGAGCAGCAGGAGAGCTTCGGCGAGATCGCGATCCGCGCCCAGGCCCACGAGGCGCCCGCCGAGGTGCTCGCTGGATGAGCGCCGAGGAGCCCGAGCTCGCGCGTACCGTCGAGGCGCTGCTGTTCCTGTCCTCGGATCCGCTCAGCCCGGCGGAGCTGGCCGACGCCACCGAGGCGGGCGAAGGCGCCGTGCTCGCTGCGCTGGCGGTGCTCGCCGAGCAGTACGCCGCCGGGCGGCGCGGGATCACGCTGCGCGAGCTGGGCGGCGGCTGGACGCTGGCCAGCGATCCCAGCACCGAGGACGCCGCGCGGCGGCTGTTCAGCCGTCCCCGCGCCTCCACGCTCAGCCCCGCGCAGGCGGAGACGCTCGCGATCGTCGCCTACCTGCAGCCGATATCGCGCCCCGAGATCACCCGCATCCGCGGCGTCAGCGCCGACTCGGCCAGCGCCACGCTGCTCGACCGCGGCCTGATCGAGGAGGCCGGTCACTCGCAGTTCGGCGCCGTGCTCTACCGCACCACCACCCAGTTCCTCAAGCTGTTCGGGCTGCGCAGCCTCGACGAGCTGCCGGACGTCGCGCGCTGGGATCCTACGCCCGAGGAGCAGGCCGAGCTGCGCGAACGGCTGCTGCGGGCGGGGGAGGCGCGGGCGGGCGGGGGGCCGTAGGGCGCATTCGGCGCAGGTTGAGTCCTATGTCCCAGCGATTTTCTATACATTTTCGCTGGGAAGGGCGCGAAAAACTATGGTATTTCGCTACCGCTACGCTGCTCGTGCAGCCAGCTGGCCGCAGGCGGCGTCGATGTCGCGCCCGCGCGTGAGGCGCACGGTCACGGGGGCGCTGGTCCTCGTCGCGTGGCTCGCTGGAGCCTCGCTGTCGGCGAGCGCGGCCGGTGAGCCTTCCAGCGCTCACAGCCTCGGCCGGGCGGCCGCGGCCGTCGGCTGCCCAGGGACCGCCCTGAAAGGCAGCTTCACGGAAGTTCCGGGAAGCCGCGGGATGGGGGAGGCGGAGTACAGGCTGCGGCTGGCGAACACGTCCTCACAGGCGTGCACGTTGGCGGGCCGGCCGAGCCTGCTGCTGCTCGACGGCAGCGGTGATCCGCTGCCGACCGACGTGAAGCCGTGGCAGCCGTCGCCGGCGGCTGGCGCCGTGACCCTGTGGCCCGGGGGCAGCGCGACGGCGACAGCGCTTGCCAGGGTTGACATCCCCGGTCGCGGCGATGCCGAAGCGCCCGGACAGCCCTGCCAGCCGACTGCCGTGCGCCTTCGCGTCAGCGCGGCCGGAGTGACGTCGACCCTCGTGCCGGTGCAGCCCGCCACGCCGTTCTGCGAAAGCGGCACGATGTTGTTCAGGCCGCTCGTCGCCTCCGAGGAACAGGAGTACTTTCGCTCGCCGTCCGCAGGCATCCAGTGCGAGCTCGGCGTGAACGTGGGCAGCGTTCCGGCGTTCGCCTACTGCCAGACGGCGACCAGTCGTATGTCTATCCGCTCGGTCACGATGACCTCAAGCGGCCACCTGAAGATCTGCGCCGGCGTCGCCTGTCTCGCAAATCCGCCCGAGAACGTGCACGTCCTCGCCCACGGGCATCACACGACGCTCGGGCCGTTTCGCTGCGTGTCGCTGAGCGCGGGTGTGCAGTGCCGCGTTGCCTCCGGCCGCGGCTTCCTGATCGGCCCGTCGGGCATAACGAGGATCGACTGATTACCTAACGGCGAGGCGCCCCGGATGCTCAGTTGGCGTACCAGGTGTCGGTGAAGTCTTCGCCTGTGGCGTCAAACGGGCCGGACGCGGCCAGCACCGTGGAGCCGCTGATCATCTGGTACGCGACGGGATTGAACGCCGAGATCGGGCCGGTTTGACCGCTGAGGTCGGCCGTCGCCCCGGTAAAGCGCACCGCTCCGAAGTTTGCGAGCGCATAGCAACCGGACGCACAGTCTTCGGGGCCCTCGACAAACACCTGGGCAGCGGCCTGGCTGAGCGGAGGCGTGGGAGATGGAAAGCCCTGGCTCCAGCTCCACGGCGCCGTCGCGTCTTTGAGCGAGAGTGTCCAGGTGGACCCCGAGATTCCGACCGAAGCAGTGATCGCGTCGCCGGGAGAGACGGGGTAGCTCAACGACGGCAGGGTGAACGGTTCCCCGTTGTTGACGCTTGGATCGCCGACCATCTCATACCAGGCGCTGTAGCTTGGTGACCCTGAAAAGCAGGCCACCTGCGTGCCGTCCTGCACGACGCTCGTTTCCCAGCCGATGCCGGGCCACTCGGCTGCCCAGCTGTTCGCCCCCGGCGGGCAGCTGACGGTGGGAACGATCCAACTGGCCCTCACCGCGCTGAAGCTCTTGCCGCTCGGCGCGAAATCGAAGTACCCCGAAAACCGGTAGGTCGATATGTGTTCGACGGTAAGTGTCGCCGCGTTGGTCGTGGCCGAACCGACCGCGTTCGTGAACACCGCGCGATACTCATCGTCGTTTTCGGCTGCGTAGGGCACCAACACGTAGCTCGCGGTGCTCGCTCCGGCGATGTCTTGCCAGGCACTGCCGCCGTCGGTAGAGATCTGCCACTGAACACTTGGAATTGGATTGCCGGAGGCGGAGGCGCTGAACGACGCACCATTGCCCGGATACACGCTTACATTCGCCGGCTGCATCGTGATGACAGGAGCCACGGCTTGAGGAGCCACGGCTTGAGGAGCCACGGCTTGAGGGGCCACGGCTTGAGGAGCGACGGCTTGGCTCGCTGGCTCATTGGTGGCGACGGGAGCGAGGCCGGACGTGGCCGGTGCGCGCTCGAGGACCACCACGCGCCGCGCGGTGCTGGTGCCGCGTGTGCCCCGGACGGTCACATAGAAGAGGTAGATCCTGGTCGATGACGTCAGGTTCTCCGGCAACTCGACGGTGACCGACGCGTTGCCGGAGGCACAGCTCTTGGTGGAGGGAAGCCCCTTCTGGGTCCTTGCCGAGGAGAACCGGCACTTCGTTGCTCCGTGCACGACAACCTTCAGGCGCACCCTGCCGCCCGACGCCGAAAGCACGAAGGGTGTCGCCGTAAAGCGCGCGATGCTCGCCTGCCTCGGCCGGAGCGCCAGTCGTGCGCGCTGCCCGGCTCCCGCCGGAGGCAATGCCGAAGTCGAAACCACGCGCGAGCTCTGCGCACGCGGCAGGGTCAATGCGACATGAGAGAAGCCCAGAGGAGCCGCTACGAGGGACGCCAGCGCCAACACGATGCCAACAAGAAGGCCGATGAGCAGACGGCGCATACGACCACCAACGATACGAGCCTGCCGGCCGGCTCTGCTCCTAGGCCGCGCGCGCCGCCAGCTGGCCGCAGGCGGCGTCGATGTCGCGCCCGCGCGTCAGGCGCACCGTCACGGGGACGCCACGCGACTCCAGCGCGCCTCGGAACGCCGCGATCGACTCGCGGCTGGAGCCCTGGTAGGCGCCGGCCGCGGTCGGGTTGTAGGGGATCAGGTTGACCTTGAAGATCGGCTGGCCCTCGCGCCCGCCCGACAGCGCGTCAGCAAGCGCGAGCGCCTGCTCGTAGCGGTCGTTGACGCCGGCGAGCATCACGTACTCGACGAACACGCGGCGGCGCTTGCGCGCGTAGAACGCGCGGCAGGCGTCGATCACCTCGCTCAGCGGGTAGCGCTCGTTGACGGGCATCAGCTGCGAGCGCAGCGCTTCGTCGGCTGCGTGCAGCGACAGCGCCAGGCGTAGCGGCATGTCGCACTCGGTCAGCCGTTCGATGCCCGGTATCCAGCCGACCGTCGAGATTGTCGTGCGCCGATGCGTGATGCCGATATCCGGCAGGCGCTCACATGCGGCGAGCACGTTGTCGAGGTTCAGCATCGGCTCACCCATGCCCATGAACACGCAGTGGTCGATCGCTTCGATGCGCCTGAAGTGCAGCGCCTGGTCGATGATCTCCGAGGCGCTCAGGTTGCGGGCGAACTTCATCGCGCCGGTCGCGCAGAACGTGCACGTCAGCGGGCAGCCCGACTGCGAGGACACGCAGATCGAGCGGCGGCCCTCACCACCTCCCGGAGGGCTTCCACCTCCCGGAGGGCTTCGATACCGCATCAGCACCGCCTCCAGCGGCCGGCCGTCGGCGGTGTCGAACAGCGCCTTGACGGTTCCGTCGCGCGAGTGAGCCTCCTCGCGCAGGCTCAGCGTCGAGAACGGCAGCTCGCGCGAGAGCGCCTCGCGCAGCTCGCCCGGCAGATTGGTCATCTGCTCGTAGCCGCTCGCGCCGCGCGCCGCCCACGCCCACACCTGGCCGGCGCGAAAGCGCGGCTCACCGCGGTCGGCGAGCGTCTGGTCGAGCAGCTGGAGGTCCATCGTCCGTCCTATGGTTGCAGCGGATGAGCCGATCCACCGGAAAGCGGCGATGCGCCTAGCCAAGTACCTCGCCCACGCGGGCGTCGCCTCCAGGCGCTCCGCGGAGGCGCTGATCACCGCGGGCCGCGTGCGCGTGGGGGATGAGATCGTCACCGACCCCGCCCGCGACGTCGACGAGGACAGCCGCGTGGCGCTCGATGGGCGGCCGCTCGCGGGGGCCGAGCCACGCGTGCTGTACGCCCTGAACAAGCCCGTCGGCGTGGTCTCCACCGCGCGCGACACCCACGGGCGACAGACCGTCATCGAGCTGGTGCCCTCGCGCGGGTTGCGCCTGTACCCGGTGGGACGGCTGGACATCGACAGCTCGGGTCTGATCCTGCTCACCAACGATGGCGAGCTCGCCAACCGGCTGACCCATCCGCGCTTTGAAGTGCCCAAGACCTACCGCGCGCGCCTGGCCGGGGCACCGATCGCAGATGACGCCCTGCGCGCCCTGCGCGACGGCGTGCGGCTCGAAGACGGCCTCACCGCGCCCGCCCGCGTGCGTCGCGTGGGTGGGCGGGGATCGAATCTGATCGAGCTGACGATCCACGAGGGCCGCAACCGCCAGGTGCGCAGGATGTGCGAGGCGGTCGGTCACCGTGTGCTCGAGCTGGAGCGCACGAGCTTCGGCCCGCTGGCGCTGGATGGCCTGGCGCCCGGGGCTCACCGGCGAGTGGGAGACGCCGAGGCCGAGCGCGTGCGCGCGCTCGCGCTCTGACAGAATCGCCCGCCATGCGACTGTTCGCCCTGCGCGGGGCCGTGAGCGTCAAGCTCAACAACGCCCAGGACATCCTGGACGCGACGACCGAGCTGATGCGGGAGATCATGAAGCGCAACGCGCTCGAGCCGGACAACGTCGTCAGCTGCATCTTCACCGCGACCAGAGACCTCAACGCCGAGTTCCCCGCCGTGGCCGCCCGCGCGGTCGGCTTTGACCGAGTGCCGCTGCTGTGCTCGCAGGAGATCCCGGTCCCACGGTCGATGCCCCGCGTGATCAGGGTGCTGATCCACTACTACGCCGACGAGGACCACGTGCCCGCGCACGTTTACCTGGGCGACGCCCGCGAGCTGCGCGCCGACCTGGAAGCGGCACAGTAGTCCGGCCGGCGCGCAGCGCCGTCACGGACGAAACGCGACACAATGTGACGGTGGCGATCGAGTTCTCACAGCGCATCGCGCGTATCCCCGTCTACCCCGCGGCGGGGGGCTACGCCCAGCAGGAGCCGCTCGTGCGCCTGGCGAGCAACGAGTCGCCGTATCCGCCGCTACCGGCGGTGCGCGAGGCGATCGAGCGCGCGCTGGGCACGCTCAATCGCTACCCCGACCCCGCCAACTCGCTGCTGCGTCAGAGGCTCAGCGATCGCTACGAGGTGCCCTCCTCACGCATCGCGATCGGCAACGGCTCGTGCGACATCCTGCTCGCCGCCGGCGAGGCGCTGCTCGAGCCGGGCGCCGAGCTCGTGTACGCGTGGCCGTCCTTCTCCGTCTACCCGCACCTCGCAGCCGCCTCCGGTGCGCGCGCGGTGACGGTGGCGCTCGACGAGCACGAGTGCCACGACCTGCAGGCGATGCTGCGCGAGATCACCGTCGCAACGCGGCTGGTGCTCGTGTGCAACCCCAACAACCCCACCAGCACGGCCGTCCCGCTCGCGGACATCGCCGGCTTTCTCGCCGAGGTCCCGCGCCACGTGTGCGTGATCCTCGACGAGGCCTACTGCGAGTTCAACACGATCGACGATGCCGACGCCTCGCTGGAGCTGCTGGACGCCCACCCCAACCTCGCGCTGCTGCGCACCTTCTCCAAGGTCCACGGCCTGTGCGGCCTGCGCGTCGGCTTCGCGCTGTGCGGGTCGGAGGACCTGCCGCGCGCGCTGGATCAGGTGCGCCAGCCGTTCTTCTGCAACGCGCTCGCGCAGGCCGCCGCCGTCGAGGCGCTCGCCCACCAGGACGCCGTCGAGGACCGCGTGATCCGGACCGTCGCCGAGCGGATCTCCGTCGAGGAGCGCCTGCGCGCGCTCGGCATCCAGCCGGCCGACTCTGAGGCGAACTTCTGCTGGTTCGCGCTCGGCGAGGACCGCGACGAGCAGGAGATCATGCGCGGCCTGCAGGAACGCGGCGTGCTCGTGCGCGGCGGCAGCGCGCTCGGCAGCGACGTGCCCGCGCTGCGCGTCACCTACGGCCTGCCCGAGGAGAACGCGCGCTTCCTCGACGCGCTCGCCGAGGTGCTGGCTCTGGCCGCGGCGCGCTGAGCGACCGCTGCGCTGAGCTCGCCCCAGGGCGCGCCGCGCTCGCTCCCGACGGCGCCCGGCCGATCACCGATCGACACGCCGGCCGGGCGAAGTTGTCTCCCATCCCTCGACGGCGCGCCATCCGTCTGCTACAAAGTCGTGTAGGCAGCCATGTCCGCGTCGGTTCACACATCCACCTTCGTAGCTCCCACCCTGATCGTGTGGCCGTCCTCGTGCGCCTATCTCGCCTGGCGATTTATCTAGGCGCTTCGGCCTGCACCCGCCCGTGAGCGGGTCCCACGGCCGCACCAGGTCCCCAACGGCGGGGCCGAGCGCCACCCCACAGGGCGTCCTCAGCGTCCTACTCACGGACCGACAGAGAGGTGGCCACCCGGCACCTCTAACATGCCCAGGGGTAGCGAAAGGATGAGTCGATGATGATTGTCATGAAAGAGACCGCCACCGAGGATGAGGTGGGCGCGGTCGTCGCCAAGATCGAACGAGCCGGTGCGCGCGCGCACCGCAGCTCGGGCGCGCGCGTGACCGTGATCGGCGCGATCGGCGATGTCGAGCAGGACGCCAACATCGAGAGCCTCGGCCTCGAGGGCCAGCCCGGCGTCGACCGCGTGGTACCGATCCTCAAGCCGTACAAGCTCGCCTCCGCGCAGATCACCCACGGCGAGCGCACCGTGCTCGACATCGACGGGCGCAAGGTCGGAGGCAATCACTTCGCGCTGATCGCCGGGCCGTGCACGGTCGAGTCGCGCGAGCAGACGCTCGAGACGGCACGCGTGGTGCGCGACGCCGGCGCCACGCTGCTGCGCGGCGGTGCGTACAAGCCGCGCACCTCTCCGTACGCCTTCCAGGGCCTCGGGCAGGAGGGGCTGCGGCTGCTCGCCGAGGCAAAGGCCGAGACGGGCCTGCCGATCGTCACCGAGCTGATGGACATCGGCGACCTGGATGCCGTGCTCGAGGTCGCCGACGTGATTCAGATCGGGGCGCGCAACATGCAGAACTACCCGCTGCTCGCCGAGATCGGGCGCTCCGGGCGCCCGGCGCTGCTCAAGCGCGGGCTCTCGGCCACGCTCGACGAGCTGCTGATGGCCGCCGAGTACATCCTCAAGGAAGGCAACCCCAACGTGATGCTGTGCGAGCGCGGCATCCGCACGTTCGAGACCGCCTACCGCTTCACGCTCGACCTGATGGCCGTGCCGGTGCTCAAGGAGCTCTCGCACCTGCCCGTGATCGTCGACCCCAGCCACGCCGCCGGACGGCGTGACCTGGTGACGCCGCTGTCGCTCGCCGCCGCCGCGGTCGGCGCCGACGGCATCATCGTCGAGGTGCACCCGAACCCCGACGAGGCGATCTGCGACGGGCCGCAGGCGCTGCGGGCGGAGGACTTCGCCGCGTACGCGCTCGCGGTCGAGCAGGCCGCGGCGCTCGCCGGCAAGGCGCTCAGCGCCGTCTGATGGGCCGCGCCGCGGGATACGCTCGTTGAGAGTCGCGATCCTCGGCGTCGGCCTGATCGGGGGGTCGATCGGCCTGGCCGCGCGCGGGCGCGCAGACGCCGAGGTGTGCGGGTATGACCCGGACGAGCGCGTGCGCGCCGCTGCGCTTGAGCTCGGTGCGATCGACACGCAGGCGGCCGATGTGGCCAGCGCCGTCGCCGGGGCCGACGTCGTGTTCGCCGCTGCGCCCGTCGGTGCGCTCGCGGAGACCGTGCGCCTCGCGCTGCAGAGCGCCGGCCCCGACTGCGTCGTCAGCGACGTCGGCTCGACCAAGCGCGCGCTCGCCGAGGCCACGCGCGACGAGCGCTTCGTCGGTGGGCACCCGCTCGCCGGCGCCGAGACAGCCGGCGTGGAGTATGCGCGCGAGGACCTGTTCGACGGCGCCACCTGGTACCTGACACCCGCCAAAGGCAGCACCGCCGGCGTCCTCTACGAGCGCCTGCACCGGCTGCTCAGCCGCTTCGGCGCACGCCCGTCCGCGATCGACGCCGACACGCACGACCGCCTGATGGCATGCGTCTCACATCTGCCGCACGTGCTCGCCAACCTGCTTGTCGCCCAGGCCACCAGCCTGCTCGGCGAGGAGTCGGAGCGCCTGCCGGCGGTCGGGCCGAGCTTCCGCGACGCCACCCGCGTCGCCGGTGCCAACAGCGCGATCTGGACCGACATCTACATGTACAACCGCGACGCGCTGATCGCCGGCATCGACGAGTTCGCCGGGCGCCTGCACGAGGTGCGCGCATGGCTGGCGGCCGGCGACGCGCCTGCGGTGAGCGCCTGGAACGAGCGCGCGCGCGCCGCCCGCGAGGCGCTGCTCGGCGCCGGCCTGGTCGGCGGCGCCGGCGGGGAATCGGTGCTCGAGCTGCGCGCGTCGGTGCCCAACCGCCCGGGGGTGATCGCTGAGATCGCGCTCGCGCTCGGCGGCGCGGGCGTGAACATCCTCGACATGGTGCTCTCTCCCTCCCAGGACAACAGCCAGGGGGTGGTGGCGCTGTGGATCGCGGGCGAGCAGCAGGCACGCCGCGCCGAGAAGCTCATCGCCGACCTCGGCTTCCCGGTCGTGACAGCATGAGGGCCAGCCCATGAACATGCGCTTCGAGCCCGCGCACGGACTTTCCGGCGAGGTGCGCGCGCCGGCGGACAAGTCGATCTCCCATCGCGCAGCGCTGCTCGGCGCGATGGCCTCCGAGCCGGTGCGCATCGAGCGCTACCTGCACGCCGCCGACACGACCTCGACGCTCGATGCGGTGCGCGCGCTCGGCGCGCTCGTCGAGGTCCACGGCGAGGACCTGATCGTGCGCGGCACCGGCCTGCGCCAGGCGTGCGAGCCGCCGGCGCCGATCGACGTCGGCAACGCGGGCACGCTGTTGCGGCTGCTGCCCGGCTGGCTGGCCGCGCAGGAGGGGTGCGCGTTCACGCTCGACGGCGACGAGTCGATCCGGCGCCGCCCGGTGGACCGGATCGTCGAGCCGCTGCGTCAGATGGGCGCCGAGCTGCATGCGCGCGACGGGCGCTTCCCGCCGCTTGAGATCCGCGGCGCGCGGTTGCGCGCGATCTCCTACGAGCTCGACGTGGCCAGCGCCCAGGTCAAGTCGTGCATCCTGCTCGCCGCGCTCACCGCCGACGGCGCGACGACCGTCGGCGAGCCCGCACGCAGCCGCGACCACACCGAGCGGATGCTGCTGCGAGCGGGTGTAGCGATTCACCGCAACGGCCTGCGCGTGACCGTCGTCAACGCCGATGAGCTGCTGCTGGACAGCGTGAAGGTGCCCGGCGACCCGAGCTCCGCCGCCTTCCTGATCACCGCCGGCATCCTGGTTCCCGGCTCGCGCCTGGTGATCGGCGACGTGGGCGTCAACTGGACCCGCACCGGCTTCATGCGCATCGTGCGCCGCATGCGCGGCATCGTGCTCGGCGATCTCGAGGGCGAGGCCGGTGAGCTGGAGGCGGATGAGCCGGTGAGCGATCTCGACGTCGCTCACGGCGCGCTCGAGGGCACCGTCGTGGAGCCCGACGAGGTGCCGCTGGCGATCGACGAGCTGCCGCTGGTGGCCCTGCTCGGCTGCTTCGCGGAGGGCGAGACCGTGGTGCGCGGCGCGCAGGAGCTGCGCGTGAAGGAGTCCGACCGGATTGCCGGCGTCGTCGAGGGCCTGCGTGGCCTCGGCGCCGACATCGAGGCCACCGACGACGGCTTCGCCGTGCGCGGCAGCGGCGGGCTGCGCGGCGGGCGCATCGACGCCCGCGGAGACCACCGCCTGGCGATGATGGGAGCAGTGGCAGGGCTCGCATCGCGCGAGGGCGTGGAGGTGCTGGGGATGGACGCCGCCGCGGTCTCCTACCCGGGCTTCGTCGATGACCTCGCGCGCCTGTGCTCGTAGCGATCGACGGCCCCGCCGGCGCCGGCAAGTCGACGGTGGCGCGCGCGCTCGCGCGCGAGCTCGGCTTCACCTACCTCGACAGCGGCGCGATGTATCGCTGCGTGGCGCTGCGCTCGCTTTGGGAACCACAGCGCGAGCCGGCGGAACATGCGCGGGAGGCACAGATCCAGCTTCTGGGCACGCCCGAGGGCGAGGCCGGTCCGGTTCTGCTGGATGGCCGCGACATTAGCTGCGCGATCCGTACTCCCGAGGTCTCCGAGGGGGCGTCGCGGGTCGCCGCGGACCCGGGCGTACGCGAGGCGCTTGTCGCCAAGCAACGCGAGCTGATCGCCCACGGAGACTGGGTGGCCGAGGGTCGCGACATCGGCACGGTAGTTGCGCCCGATGCAGCCGTGAAGGTCTTCCTCACCGCCGACCCGCGCGAGCGGGCGCGCAGGCGTGCGGCCGAGCTCGGCGCCGACGTCGAGACCGTGCTCGCGGAGCAGGTGATGCGCGACGAGCGCGACAGCGCCCGTGAGCACAGCCCGCTGCGAGCCGCCCCCGGGGCGGTCACGCTCGACACCACCGGCCTCGGCATTGACGAGGCCGTGCGGCGGATAGCCGAGCTCGTGGAAAGGAAATAGTGCCAGTACGGGACGCTAGCCTTGGCTGCAATGGCGGCCGAGACGGTGACGATCCGCGTGGCGCGGAGCACACGCGACCTGCTGGCCAAGCAGGCGCGGCAGCAGGGCATGTCGTTGGCCTCGCTACTCGCGGATATCGCACGTGAGCGAGAGACGAAGTCGATCTGGAGCTCTGAGCACGAGGCCAGCCGCATAGACGCTGAGAGCCCCGATGTTGCCGCTGAGGATCATGCGTGGGCGGCGACCCTGGCAGATGGCCTCGACTGGGCCACGCCAGGGTGATTCGGCTTGGGTCGCACGTCGTGAAGCACCGATGATCGGCCAGGCCAACGGCAACGAACTCCTGGACGCAGTTCCCGCCCGGGCATACTGGCCAGATGAAGGTCGCCGTCGTCGGCTATCCGAACGTGGGGAAGTCCTCGCTGATCAACCGCCTCACGGGCACCCGCGAGGCGGTCGTGCACGAGCGCCCTGGGGTCACGCGTGACCGCAAGGAGCTCGACTGCGAGTGGAACGGGCGCCGCTTCACGCTGATCGACACCGGCGGCGTGGACTTCGAGGATGAGGATCCGCTGGCGGGCTCGATCCGCGATCAGGCGCGCGCGGGCATCGCCGACGCGCAGGTGGCGGTGCTGGTCGTCGATGCGCGCGCGGGCGTGCGGCCGGGCGACGAGGAGATGGCCGACCTGCTGCGCCGCGCGCCGCTGCCGACGATCGTCGCCGCCAACAAGTGCGACGGCGTCTCTGAGCTGCCGCTCGCGGCCGACTTCCACCGGCTCGGCCTCGGCGAGCCGCTGCCCGTCTCGGCGGCGCAGGGACTCGGCTCGGGCGACCTGCTCGACCGCATCGTCGAGCTGCTGCCGGCGGGTGACTCCGAGCCCGAGGACGACACCGTGCGGCTCGCCGTGATCGGGCGACCCAACGTCGGCAAGTCCTCGCTGGTCAACCGCTTCCTGGGCGAGGAGCGGGTGATCGTCTCGGACGTCGCCGGGACCACGCGCGATGCGATCGACACGCCGCTGCTGGTGGGCGAGCGCAAGCTGATCCTCGTCGACACCGCCGGCATTCGCCGCCAGGCGAAGGTCTCGGACTCCGTCGAGTACTACACCTCCCTGCGCTCCCGGCGCGCCGCCGAGCGGGCGGACGTCGCGCTCGTGGTCTGCGACGCCGGCGACGGCGTCACCGCACAGGACCTGCGCATCGCCGAGCTGGCGATGAAGGCCGGGTGCGCGACCGCGATCGTGCTCAACAAGTGGGACATGCAGGAGCGAGGGGAGGATGCGGAAGGGGTCGGCGTCGATCTCGACCACGAGCGCGCGCGCGTGGCCGAAAAGCTGCGCCTGCGCCCGCGCGTGCTGACCGTCAGCGCCAAGACCGGCCGCCACGTCGCGCGCCTCTTGACCGAGGCGATCACGCTCGGCGACCGCGTCAGCGGTCGCATCCCCACCCCTGAGCTCAACCGCTTCCTGGCGGAGGCCGTCCAGGCGCGCCAGCCGCCGGTCGGCACGCGCCGGAGCGCGGGCAACCATCGGCTGAAGCTGATCTACATGACCCAGATCGGCGAGCGCCCGCCGCGCTTTGCGATCCAGGTCAACTCCCGCACGCGCGTCACCCGCGACTACGCCTACTTCCTCGAGAACCGCCTGCGCGCCCGCTACGGGATGGACGGCGTGCCGCTGATCATCGACTTCGTCGAGCGCGGCCAGCGCGGACGCGCCCGCGCCGCATAGACTTCTGCGACTTTTTGTCAACGCGCGGCCGGCGAGCCCCATGCCGGCGGCCCTGATCTCCCGGAGCTGATCCCCAAAACACCATGACTGAGCTAACCGAGAACGAGTTCCTGTTCACCTCCGAGTCGGTCACGGAGGGCCACCCCGACAAGATCGCCGACCAGATCTCCGACGGGGTGCTCGACGCCGTGCTGACCGATGAACCCTATGGCCGCGTGGCGTGCGAGACGCTCGTCAACACCGGCCTCGTCGTCGTCTCCGGTGAGATCTCGACCGAAACCTACGTCGACATCCAGGAGGTCGCGCGCGAGACGATTCGCAAGATCGGCTACACCGACGCCGATCTGGGCTTCTCGGCGGACTCGTGCGCGGTGCTGAACGCGATCGACAAGCAGTCGCCCGACATCGCGCAGGGCGTCGACAAGGCCTACGAGGCGCGCACGGACGCGAACGACGAGGACGAGCTCGACGTCGCCGGCGCCGGCGACCAGGGAATGATGTTCGGGTACGCCACGAACGAGACCGACACGCTGATGCCGCTGCCGATCTCGCTCGCGCACCGTCTTGCCGAGCGCCTGGCCGCGGTCCGTAAGGCCGGCACGCTCGACTACCTGCGCCCCGACGGCAAGACCCAGGTCAGCGTGCGCTATCAGGACGGCAAGCCGGTCGAGATCGAAAAGCTCCTGATCTCCACCCAGCACGGTGAGGGCGCCGAGGCGCTGATCCCCGACGACCTCTGGGAGCACGTCGTCGAGCCGATTCTGCCGAGCGAGCTCTACGACGCGCACAAGCTGCGCAGGAACTTCCTCGTCAACCCGACCGGCCGTTTCGTGATCGGCGGCCCTGTCGGCGACTGCGGGCTGACCGGGCGCAAGATCATCGTCGACACCTACGGCGGCATGGCCCGTCACGGCGGCGGCGCGTTCTCCGGCAAGGACCCCTCCAAGGTCGACCGCTCGGCCGCCTACGCCGCACGCTGGGTGGCCAAGAACATCGTCGCCGGCAAGCTGGCCGATCGCGCCGAAGTGCAGGTCGCGTACGCGATCGGCGTCGCGCACCCCGTGTCGGTGATGGTCGAGACGTTCGGGACCGAGAAGGAAGGCCTCACCCGCGGGCGGATCGCGCGAGCGGTCGACGAGGTCTTCGACCTGCGTCCCGGGTCCTTCCGTGAGGAACTCAAACTGCACCGCCCGATTTACCAGAAGACCGCCGCCTACGGCCACTTCGGACGCGACGACCACGACTTCACGTGGGAGCGCACCGACAAGGCCGCCGCACTGCGCGCCGCCGCCGGCCTCTGAGCGGAGCGGGCTCGAAGACGGCGGCGGAGGCCGGCTGGCGCCGCCTGTCGGTCGTCTACTGTCAGGGCGGTGTCGAGCATCGCCCAGATTGACAGCCCGGCCGCCGAAGTCGGCGCGGCATCGATCATCGCCCAGGTAGAGCCGATGACGACGGCTCGCGCCCTGCGCGGGCCGTTCGACTACCGGCTGCCGGAGTCGCTCCGGGCGGACGTCGCGATCGGATCGATGCTCGTGGTGCCGTTCGGGCGTCGGCAGGTGCTCGGCGTGGTCGTGGGTCTAGCCGACAGCAGCGAGGTCGCCGAGGGCAAGCTGCTCGCGCCGTTGCGCGCGCTGGAGCTCGGCGTGCCCGTCGACCTGGTGGCGCTGGCCGAATGGATCGCCGCCGAGTACTGCTCGACGATCGCCCGCGCGCTCGGCCTCGTGCTGCCGCCGGGGGCCGCACGCCGGCTGGGCGGGCGCAAGCGGCGCGCGGTGGCGCGCCCGGAGCACATGCCGGTGGGCACGCGCAGCCCGCGCGCGCCCGAGCTCACGCACGAGCAGCAGGCGGCGCTCGCGCCGCTGACCGACGCGCTGCGCGAGCGCCGTGCCGAGCAGCGGCTGCTGCACGGCGTGACCGGGTCGGGCAAGACTGAGGTGTACCTGCGCGCTGCCCAGGCTGCGCTGGAGCAGGGTCGCGGCGCGATCGTGCTGGTGCCCGAGATCGCGCTCACGCCGCAGATCGTCGGGCGCTTCGTCGAACGCTTCGGCGACACCGTCGCCGTGCTGCACTCGCGCCTGACCCCCGGCCAGCGCTACGCCGAGTGGCGCCGCCTGCGCGAAGGCGAGGCGCGCGTGTGTGTGGGACCGCGCTCGGCCGTGTTCGCGCCGATCGAGGACCTCGGGCTGATCGTCGTCGACGAGGAGCACGACTCCTCCTACAAGCACGAGGGCGACCCCCGCTACGACGCGCGCGACGTGGCCGCCGAGCGCGCCGAGCGCAGCGGCGCGGTGCTGCTGCTGGGCAGCGCCACGCCGCGCCCGGAGAGCGTCCAGCGCCTGCCCGCCAGCGTCCTGGCCCGGCGCGTCGACGGGCGCCCGCTGCCGGCGGTGCACGTGCTGGACATGCGCGGAGAGACCCAGGGGCTGCATCCGCTCACCGCGCAGGCGCTCGCCGACGTGCGCGCCGCGCGCGGCAAGGCGATCGTGCTGCTCAATCGCCGCGGCTGGTCCAACTTCCTCTCGTGCCGCTCCTGCGGGCGCGTGTGGAGCTGTCCAGACTGCGACGTGGCGCTCGTCCTGCACCGCGCCGGCGGGTATCTCGCGTGCCACCACTGCGGTCACCGCGAGGCTGTGCCCGCGCGCTGCTGCGATTGCTCATCCACCGCTGTCGCGCGCCACGGCGCTGGTACCGAGCGCCTGGCGCACGACCTCGCGCACGTCTTCGACGACGGCCGCTTCCCGGTGTTCCGCCTCGACGCCGACGCGGTCGGCGAGGACGACAGCGTCGGCGCGATCCTGCGCCGCTTCGAGGCGGCCGACTGCGGCGTGCTGATCGGGACGCAGATGGTCGCCAAGGGTCACGACTTCCCGGACGTGAGCCTGGGTGTGGTGCTCGACGCGGACGCCACGCTGCGCTTCCCCGACTTCCGCGCCGAGGAGCGCACGTTCGCGCTCATCGCTCAGCTCGCCGGGCGCGCCGGGCGGGGCGGGCACGGGCGCGTGCTCGTGCAGACGATCGCGCCCGAAGCGCGCTCCATCGTGCACGCCGCCCGCCACGACAGCGACGGCTTCATCGCCGGCGAGCTCGAGCGCCGGCGCGCGCTCAGCTACCCGCCCTTCTCCCACCTGATCAGGATCGTGCTCTCCGCCGTCGAGTCCCCGCCGGCGCTCGCCGCCGCCAGGGAGATGCGCGCACGCCTGTCAGACTCGCTCGCGTCATCCGAGGCGAGCGTGCTCGGCCCGGCCGCGCTGTTCCGCCTGCGCGGTCGCGAGCGCCACGTGCTGGTCGTGAAGGCATCTGATCGGCGCTCCGCGGTACAGGCGGTCGGCGCGGCGGTCGCGAGCCTTGCCGGGACGCGAGCGCACGCGGGCGTGAGCTTCAGTGTGGACGTCGATCCGCAGTAGCAGGATTCGCGGACCCGTAGCGTGGGACCCACGCTGGGCGAGCGACTGCTCGCCGCGCAACGAGCCGCCCGCCGGTTGTATGCGGATTCCGCCATCTGGTAAGTTCACGCGGCTCGGGACACCGGTCACATGGAGGTGAGGTGGTGGAGATCAGGTCTGCTCGTCAGCTGGTGGGCGCTTGGCGGCTTCATGAGGAGGATGTGAGAATGGATGCGCTGCGTTCCCGACGTGTGAGGCTGCAAACGTGGGTCGCGCTCGCGGCGCTCGTCTGCTGCCTGACCGCAGCCCCCGTCGCGTCCGCCAACGCGAAGCCCGCGTTCAAAGGGATCCGCTACGCGAAGGTCAGCCGCGTGTGCCCGCCGCCGAAGCCGGGAGACGCGACCTGCTTCGCGCTCGTGCGCGTTCCCGTGTCGTCGGCTGCTGCCAACGAGCCCGGTGTGAGGCCCTACACGGCCGCCGCTGGAGCGCTCGAATCGGGTCCGGCCGGCGGTCTGACGCCCGCGGAGCTTGCGAGCGCCTACGGCTATGACCCGACCGCAAGTGGGGCAGGACAGACGATCGGGATCGTCGATGCCTATGACGACCCGAACATCGAAGGCGATCTCGGCGAATTCGACAAGCAGTACGGAATCGCGTGCGATGGCTGTTTCACCAAGGTCTCTCAGACCGGGAGCACCACATCGTTGCCGGAAGTCGACACGACCGGCTGGTCGGTCGAGACCTCCCTCGATGTGGAGATGGCGCACTCGACCTGTCCCAAGTGCAAGATCCTGCTCGTTGAGGCTGCCAGCGCAAGCTTCGAGAACCTGGCGACAGCGGTGGGCGAGGCGGTCGCCCTCGGAGCCACGGAGGTCTCCAACTCCTACGGCGGCCCCGAGGTCGAACTCGGCGCGACCGAAAAGGCCGCATACAACCATCCCGGAGTCGTGATCAGCGCTGCCACAGGCGACTTTGGCTATGACGGCTGGACCGAACTGAACGAAGAATTCGAGCCCCCTGGGCGGCCGAACATGCCCGCGTCGTTTCCATCTGTCGTGGCGGTCGGCGGTACGACACTTCATCTCAACGAAGAAGGAAAGCGGGAAAGTGAGACGGTGTGGAACGGCAACGGCCCGTTTGACGAGGAAGAAGACGAAGGGGCGACAGGCGGGGGCTGCAGCACGATGTTCACAGCCCAGCCCTGGCAGCAGCACGCGCCCGGCTTCGCGGCCACGGGCTGTGGAAGTAAACGCCTGGCGGCCGACGTCTCAGCGGTGGCGGATCCGCGCACCGGCTTTGACATCTACGACAGCTACAACTGCGGTGAAAAATGCGAAGAATTCAGACGCGGACAAGACTGGCTGACAATCGGCGGCACATCAGTGGCCACGCCGCTCATCAGCTCGCTGTACGCCCTTGCCGGCGGTAGCGGTGGGGTCAGCTACCCGGCACTGACCCTATACGGCCACCTCGGCGACTCGTCCGCGCTCTATGACGTCACCGAAGGCGGGAATGGCATCTGCGACGACGAAGGATTGGCGTGCGGCGCGAACGCGTTCTTCGGGGTGGAGGTCGACTGCGAAGGCACTACGGCCTGTAACGCGGCACCCGGGTTCGATGGCCCCTCCGGCGTCGGCACGCCGAATGGGCTCGGCGTTTTCAAACCGCTGCTGCCGATCGCCGCGATCACGCCGCCCACTGCTCCCAAATCTGGCCTCGCAGCCACATTCAGCGGTGGAGCCTCCAGCGATCCCTATCCCGGTGGATCGATCTCGAGCTACTCCTGGAGCTGGGGTGATGGCACACCCGTCAGCACCGGCGCTGCGCCGACCCACACCTACAGTGCGCCCGGCGAATACACGGTAACGCTCACCGTCGTCGACAATTACGGCCTGAATAGCGTGCCCGTCACGGAGTCGGTCAAGGTGACCGAAGAACCCGCAGCGACCAAGAAGCAAGAAGAAGGACCCGCCGCCAAATCATCCGGCAGCTCGGGCGCTCAGGAAGTGAGTGGCTTTCAGATGCGCCTCGCGGCGCTGGTCCCCGATGCCGAGCTGGCCGGCACCTCGCTCCAGGTGAGCGCCTCGGGCGCAGTGACGCTGAAGATCAGCTGCCCCGCGGGTGAGACCAGCTGCTCGGGCACCGTCACCCTGCGTACGCTCAGCGCCGTGATCGCCGGCGGCGGGCACGCCGCGAGGCAGAAGCCCTCCGTGCTGACGCTCGCCGCGGGGTCGTTCACCGTCGCCGGCGGCAAGGTGCGCTCGGTGACGCTGCACCTGTCGGCGAAGGCTCGCGCGCTGCTTGCACGCGCCCGCACGCTGCGCGCCCGCGCGACGCTGCTCGCACACGATCCCCAGGGCGCCAGCCACACCACGCGCACGCTCGTCACGCTACGCGCGCCCAAGGCGCCGCACCACAAAGGCTGAGCATCGCCGGGCCGACCACCGCCTGGGAGCGCCGATCCGCGGCTGGCCGCCCGCTGCTCATAGACTCAGGCGACGATGACCGAGGATGACCGCACCGACGAGGAGCACACCTCGATCGAGCTCCCGGCGCCGACCTCCGAGGAGGCCGACGTCGAGGTCGAGCGCGAGGGGGACGCGCCAGAGCCCGCCGAGCTCGACGAGGAGACACGCGCGCGCCGCGACGCGGCGCTGCGCCACGTGCGCAAGTTCGGCGACCCGGTGCTGCGCGCGACCGCGCTGCCGGTGGAGCGCTTCGACGATGACCTGAAGGCCGAGGTGCAGCGGATGGGCGAGCTGATGCACGACGCGCTCGGTGTCGGGCTCGCAGCCACCCAGCTCGGGGTGCTGCATCGCGTGCTCGTCTACAAAGCCTACATCGACGATCCTGTCACCGCGCTGGTGAACCCGGTGCTGGAGTGGATGAGCGAGGAGCTCGAGCCCGGCGATGAGGGCTGTCTGAGCCTGCCCGGCGTGCACGTCGAGGTCGAGCGCCACGCACAGGTGCGAGTGCGGGCACTGGACGCGGCCGGGGAGGAGCTCGAGGTCGAGGCCGAGGGGTTGGAGGCCCGCGTGATCCAGCACGAGGTCGACCACCTCAACGGCGTGCTGATACTCGATCGCATCTCGCGCGATGCGCGCAAGGAGGCGATGCGCGCGATGCGCGAGGCGCAGGTGCCCGCCGAGGATCGCCCGGCGGACGTCGCCTAGCGCAGGCGGCAGGGCCCAGCGCTTTGAGCACGGTCTTCATCGGCACCTCCGAGTTCGCCGCCGCGGTGCTCGAGCGCCTGGCGCGCAGCGATGCTCACCGCCCCGCGCTCGTAGTCACGCGCCCGGACCGCCCCAGCGGTCGCGGCCGGCGCCTGAGCTCGCCTCCGGTCGCCGAGCAAGCGCGTGCGCTCGGCCTGCCTCTGGAGCAGCCGCAGAACGTCAACGACGAGCAGGCCAGGGCGCAGATCGCGCTGGCCTCCCCGCGTGCGGTCGTCGTGTGCGCGTTCGGCGCGCTCATCAAGGAGCCGCTGCTGTCCGAGCACGAGCTGCTGAACGTGCACCCCTCGCTGCTGCCACGCTGGCGGGGAGCAGCGCCCGTCGAGCGGGCGATCATGGCCGGCGACGAGCACACGGGCGTCTCGATCATGCGCCTCACAGCCGGCCTGGACAGCGGCCCCGTGTGCCTCGCCGGGGTCGAGCCGATCCGCTCCGACGACAGCTACGGCTCGCTGGTGGCACGGCTGCAGGAGCTCGGCGGGGAGCTGCTCGTGCGCGCGCTCGACGAATCTCCGCCGTTTGAGGAGCAGCCGCAGGAGGGCGTCACCTACGCCGAGAAGCTCGGCCCGGCTGACCGCCTGCTCGATCCCGCGAGGCCCGCCGTCGAGCTCGAGCGCGTCGTGCGCGCGCTGCACCCGCACATCGGCGCGCGCGTGGCGCTCGCCGACGGCACCCTGCTCGGGGTGCACCGAGCGGCGCTCCTCGATGCCGACGCGCTGCAGGCGCCAGGCCCTGTCGTGCGTGACGGCCGCCTGCTGCTCGACTGCGCCCCCGGCGTGCTCGAGCTGCTCGTCGTGCAGCCGCCCGGCGGGCGTGCGATGGACGCCTCCGCGTATCTACGCGGTCACGGACTGCCAGGACGGCGATAGGCGGTCACGGACCGACGGGGCGCCGGTAGTCGGTGACGTAGGCCGGCGGCGCGATGCCCGCGCGCAGCCGCGCGTCGGGCTCGGGCGGGCGCGCCGTGCTGGACAGCGGGATCACGCCCGCCCACGCGGGCAGCGCGTAGTCCTCCTCGTCGTCCAGCGGCCCGCCGCTGCGAACCTTCGCGGAGGCCTCGTCGATCGGCAGCGCGAGCACCGACGTCGCCCTCAGCTCGTTGTCGCTCGGCGCGCGAACGTCATCCCAGCGGCCCGGCACGATGTGCTCGACGACCGCGCGCAGCGCCGCGCGCTTCTCGTCGGGGTCCTCCACGATCGACGCCCGCCCGAGCAGCATCGCCGAGCGGTAGTTGGCCGAGTGGTGCATCGCCGCGCGGGCCAGCACCAGCCCATCGATCAGCGACACCGTCAGGCACGCCTGGGCTCCCGAGGCGAGCGCTCGCAGCGTGCGGCTGGCGGTCGAGCCGTGGCAGTAGACCACGTCGCCGCTGCGCGCGTGCAGCGTCGGGATCACGAACGGCTGACCCTCGTCGTCGACGATGCCCAGATGCGCGATCAGCGCCTCGTCGAGGATCGCGTCGATCACGCCGCGGTCGTAGCTCGCGCGCTCGCGCTTGCGCCGGAGCCTTACGCGCTCGGAGGGGGGTGGGGCCGTTGCGGCTGCAGTCGGCTGCTGGGCGGGCACTTCGAACTCCTCTCCATATAAATATATTAAATCTGTAATAGTACAGAGCGATGACTGACCTGAAACAGTATCGGATCAAGGCGGCGAGCGCCGCGGAGCTGGTCAACGGCATCGAGGCCGGCGTCGCCAGCGGCGCGCTCGTCCCCGGCCAGCGGCTGCCGTCCGTGCGGCGGCTCGCGGCCGAGGTTGGGCTCAGCCCGGTCACGGTCGCGGCCGGCCTCGCCGAGCTGCGCCGGCGCGGGGTCGTGCTGAGCGAGCCGCGGCGCGGCACGCGCATCGGCCAGGGCCCGCCGATTGGATCCTCGCGCGCGCCGCTGCCCGTGCCGCCCGGTGCGCGCGACCTCTCGCGCGGCAACCCCGACCCGGCGCTGCTGCCCGACCTCGCCGGTGCGCTCGCCCGCTGCGAGCTGCCCGCGCGCCTCTACGGCGAGCCGCAGGCGCTGCCCGAGCTGCTGGAGCTCGCGCGCGAGCAGCTGCGCGCGGACGGCGTCCCCGGCCAGCATCTGTGCATCGTCAGCGGCGCCATGGACGCGATCGAGCGCGTGCTCGAGGCGCACGTGCGTCCCGGTGATCGCGTCGCGGTCGAGAACCCGGGCTATGCGGCGCTGTACGACCTGCTTCGAGCCAAGGGCCTCGCGCTCGAGCCCGTCGCGCTCGACGAGCGCGGGATGCTGGCCGCCGATCTGCGCCGCGCGCTCAGTCGCGGCGCAGTCGCGGTCGTGCTCACGCCGCGCGGGCAGAACCCCACGGGCGCGGCGCTCGACTCCGCGCGCGCACGCGAGCTGAGCGCCGTGCTGGGCGAGTTCCCGCGCACGCTGCTGATCGAGGACGATCACCTCGGACCGGTCGCCGGCAGCGAGCTGCACACGCTTCTATCCGCGCGTTCCCATCCCGAACGCTGGGCGGCCACGCGCTCCGTGGCCAAGGCGCTCGGGCCCGACCTGCGCCTCGCCGTGCTGGCCGGCGACGCCCACACGATCGCGCGCGTGCAGGGACGCCAGCAGTGCGGGCCCGGCTGGGTCAGCCACATCCTGCAGAGCCTCGTGCTCGCCCTGTGGAGCGATCCCGCCGTGCACGAGCTCGTGGCCCGCGCGAGCGCCACCTACTCAGAGCGGCGCGAGCGCCTGCTGTCGTGCCTGGCCAGCGCGGGAGTCCAGGCGCACGGGGCGTCGGGTCTGAACGTGTGGATCCCAGCGCAAGAGGAAGCAGGCACGGTGGGAGCGCTGATGCAGCGCGGCTGGGTGGTGGCGCCGGGAGCCGCCTACCGCCTGCCCGGCGCTCCGCCTGGCATCCGCGTCACCACCGCGACCCTCACCGGCGAGGAGGCCGCACGGCTCGCCGGCGATCTGGCCGACGTTCTCGCTCCGGCCCTCGTCAGTCGTAGCGGATAGCCGATCATGCCCGGTATGCCCAGCTCACCCGTCGCCACCATCGCTCCCGCGCGCCGCTGCGCCTACACGGTTCTGCGGCGCGTGTTCGAGCAGGGCGCCTACGCCGATCGCGCGCTCACCGCCGAGGCCGCGCAGCTCGACCCGCGCGACCGCGCGCTGGCGATGCGCCTGGCCTACGGCGCCGTCCAGCGCAAGGGCACGCTCGACCATCTGATCGAGCAGCTGGCCGGCCGCCAGCTCGCCGCGCTCGACCCGCCGCTGCTGGCCGCGCTGAGGCTCGGGTGCTACGAGCTGCTGTACATGGCCGGCGCGCCCGACTACGCGGTCGTCGCCGACGCCGTCGAGCTCGCAAAGATAAACAGCCCGCCCACCCGCGCCGGCCACGGCCTGGTCAACGCGGTGCTGCGCCGCGCCGCGCGCGAGGGGCCCGACGCGCTGCTGGGCGGGCTCAGCGACGCTACGCCGCAGCAGGCCGCCGTCAAGCACTCGCACCCCGAGTGGATCGCACGCCTGTGGTGGGAGTCGCTCGGCGCCGAGCAGGCACGCGCGCTGATGGCCGCCGACAACGAGCCCTTGGAGGTGGCGCTGCGGGCGAACACGCTCGTCACCGACGCCGCCACGCTCGCCCGCGAGCTGCCCGTGCGCACGCACCTCGACCCCGCCATCCCCGAGGCGCTCGTGCTGGACGAGCCGTTCGACGTGCACGGCTCCGCGCTGTGGCAGGCGGGCGCGTTCCACGCGCAGTCGCGCGCCGCGATGCTCGTCGCGCGCGCGCTCGATCCCGTGCCCGGCGAGCGCGTGCTCGACCTGTGCGCCGCTCCCGGTGGCAAGACCACCCATATCGCGGCGCTCATGCACGGCCGCGGCGAGGTGCTCGCGGTCGAGCGCAACCCCCGCCGCGCCGGCGGCCTCGTGCGCACCGCGCGGCGGCTGCATGCCGCCAACGTGACCGTGGAGATCGCCGACGCCGAGCGCTGGTCGCTATCGGGTCGGGATCCGCACACCCCGCCGTTCGACCGCGTGCTCGTCGATCCGCCCTGCTCGGGGCTCGGCACGCTGCAGGCTCGCGCCGACCTGCGCTGGCGCGTCACGCCCGAGGCGATCGGCGAGATGGTGCAGGTTCAGACGAGGATCCTCGCCGCCGGAGCCGGCGCCCTCCGTCCGGGGGGCGTGCTTGTCTACTCTACCTGCACCATCTCCTCAACTGAGAATGAGCGCCTGATCGCCGCCTTCCTGGACTCCCATCCCGAATTCGGTCTCGAGCACGTCGTGGTGACGCTCCCGCACCGCGACCACACCGCCGGCTTCTACATCGCGCGCCTGCGCAAGGGCTGAGCGATGGCCGACGAGCCGCACACGCCGGCCAAGCCCGCGATCGACCTCGGGCCGCAGTGCCCGAACTGCGGCGAGCCGTGGCTGCGCCCCACGAACCTCCCCGGGCGCTATCGCTGCGTGTACTGCCTGCACCGCTTCGAGCTGACCTCCGTCTGCCCCAACTGCGGCGAGCACTCCACGATCGTGCGCATGTCCTCCACCGCGATCATGAAGTGCAATAACTGCGGAGACTCCATGCTCCAAGCCGTATGAGCAGGCTATGAGCGAGGCGGCGCGCGAGCTGCTGCGCGACGTGCGCGTGGCGCCGTCGATCCTGTCGGCCGACTTCGGGCGGCTGCGCGAGCAGGTGCAAGAAGTGCTCGACGCGGGGGCGCGGGTGATCCACGTCGACGTCATGGACGGGCACTTCGTGCCGCCGATCACCGTCGGACCACTGATCGTGGCGGCGCTCGCCGACGCGGTGCACGAGGCCGGCGGGATGCTCGAGGTGCACCTGATGATCGAGCGTCCCGAGCGCTCCGCAACCGAGTTCGTCAAGGCGGGCGCCGACTCGATCACGTTCCACGCCGAGGCCACTTCGCACGTCGCCTACACGGCGAGCCTGATCCGCGAGTCGGGCGCGTGCGTGGGCCTGGCGATCAATCCCGGGACCGCCGTGGGGGCGCTCGCGGAGTTGACCGGGGTGCTCGATCTGGCCCTGTGCATGACGGTGAACCCCGGTTGGGGCGGGCAGCCGTTCATCGCCCACTCGCTCGACAAGCTTCCGCGCATGCGCGCGCTGGTCGGCGCGGGCGTGGCGGTCGAGGTGGACGGCGGCGTCGAGCCGCTGACCGCGCCCGCGTGCCTGGAGGCGGGCGCAAGCGTGTTCGTCGCCGGCTCGGCGATCTTCTCCGCGCCAGACCCCGCTGAGGCCTACCGGGCGATCGCCGCGTCCGTCGACGCCGCCTGAGCCTGAATCGCGCCCCACCGGCCAGCGCGCGTGCCGCGACGGTAGAGCGCCGCCAGCAGCAGCGCCAAGAGCGCGGTCGCGCCGGCGTAGCCGATCTCCGCTCGCAGCAGCTGTTCGCTGACCGGCGAGACCAGCATCCACACGAGGAACACGACCGCCGCGCACACCCAGCAGCCGGCGGCCGCCCGGGCGCGGTCGCGCGCGAGCGCCGCCTGGTTGAGCGCGCCCGAGGCCAGGTGCAGGCCCATGCCGACGCCGATCAGCGCCAGGCCGAAGCGGTTGTACGTGAACGCCTGCCCGAAGAACACATGCCGCAGCGCGAACGGGCCGACGATCAGCAGGCCGAGCGCCACCGCCGCCGCGAAGCCCGCGATCGCGAGGATCGTCACGCGGATCGCGCGCGCGAACGCCTCGTGCCCCGCCGTCGCCTCGAGGCCCGTCAGATGCGGCAGCAGCGACGTCTGGATCGCCTGGAACAGCTGCAGCGGCGCGCGCGCGATCAGCAGCACGTTGAACACGATGCCCGCCAGCACGCCGTTGTTCGAGGTCGCATCTACCGTCAGCACCGCCGCGTTCAGCAGCGTCTGCTCGGAGAGCATGATGCTCGACACCCACACCGCGAAGCCGCCGCCCCGCCGCAGCGACAGCTCGTCGTGCGCGGCCGTCTCCTGAACGCCCTCGGTCCCCGGACCCGCGAGCGCCGCATCGGCCTCGTCGACCGTGATCAGCGTCCCGCCCGCCGGCGCCGCCCGTTCGGCAAGCGCCTCGTCGAGCGTGCCGCCAGCCGATGCGCTCGCCCCGTCGCTGCGCGCCACGCGGTCGCGCCTGCTGCGCGCGAACGCCACCGGCACCACCACCAGCGACACGAACGGCGCGGCCGCGATCCCCAGCGCCACCGCCGTCTGCCCGCTGGCGATGCCCAGCGCCACCGCGATCGCGAAGCTGATGCGCGAGGTCGACTCCATCAGCACCAGCCCGCCGAACAGGCCGAAGCGCTGGTGTCCGGCCAGCCAGCCGCGCGCGAAGTAGCTCGCGGCGTACGCCAGCGTGCCCACCACCAGCACGTCGTAGAGGGCCTCCTGGCGTTGGAAGACGTGGTTCACGAGCTCGCCGTGCAGCGCCAGCGCGACCACCAGGAAGATCAGCGCGAAGCTCGCCTGGATCAGCATCGGCACGCGCAGCGTGTGCTCGACGCTGCCGCGCGCGCGGCGTTCGGCGATCGTGCGCGAGAGCAGCTGTTCGATCGGTCGGTAGATCACCGAGATGATCACGAACATCACCGACCACAGGACGTCGAGCAGCTTGGCCGATTCTTCGCCGAGCACGTGGCTGGCGATCGAGAAGTACGCGAACGTCAAGAGGCCCGTAGAGGCGATCCCGATCGACAGGATCCGCGCCCCCGCGCCATAGCCAGAGGGACGCTGGGCGGCGCGATACTGCGTCCTCGGTCGCTCGCGTGCCAAGCACGCCACGCTCCCTGCGTCCTTGTCTCGCTTGCCCATCGTCCCTCTGGGGGGGCGCTTAAAGGCGGACAAGCAACATCGTCCAGGGGAACGGCGAGCGGATCTCGACGACCTCGCCGTGGCGCGAGAGCAGCCTCACAAACGATCGCCTGGACCAGTGGTTGAGGTGGCCCGGGGTGTTGCCGAGCGCCGGCCAGTAGGCGCCGCGTGCCATGTTGAGCATCCGCCACAGCGGCTCGCGCGGGACCGACACGAGCAGGTGACGCTCGGCGCAGCGGGCCATCTCGGCGAGCGTGTGCTCGGGGTCGGGCACGTGCTCGAGCACCTCGATCGCGCTCGCCAGGTCGAACTCGTTCTCCGCGAACGGCAGGTTCGCCGCCTCCATCACGCGGTACTCGAGGTTGGGCGCCTGCCGCTCGGCCCAGCCGGCCTGAATCGACTCCTCCTCCAGGTCGATGCCCACCACGCGGGCCGGGTCAGCCGGGTCGCGGGCGGCCAGCCGCTGCGCCCACTTGTGCACGAGCACCCCCTCGCCGCAGCCCACGTCAAGCACCGAGCTCGGCGCCGCCAGCTCGAACAGCTCGTCCAGCTCGCGCTCGAAGCCCGCCATCAGGCGGCGCACCACCGGGTTGCTCGAGCCGTACTTGTCGTAGGTGTTGCCGGTGACCACCCCGTCCTCGGAGACCGTCACGCCACTCACAGGACGACCTCGCTGGGGCGCTCAGACTCGCTGGGCCGCTCCGACTCGGGCTTCTGTATCCGGGGGCCCGCCGCCGGCGCGCCCGCTGGCAGGCCTCCGGGCTGCGCGCCGGGTTCGTAGTGCGAGGGCGCCACGCCGAGCTGCAACTCGATCCGCCGCACCCGCTCGAACGTGCGCTGGGTCATCACCCGCTGGGCGGCCAGCAGATCGCCGATCACGCCCAGCGCCCACAGCACGACCGCCGCGATGAACAGCACGGCTCCCAGGATCAACGACTGCACATGGCCCTTGCCGTTGCCTTCCGCGTAGGCGACCACGAAGCGAATCCACACGCCGATCGCGACCACGCCCATCAGCAGCGCAAGGCTCCAGAACACGCGCAGCGGCTCGTACTGGGCGTAGATGCGGAAGATCGAGAGCGTGTTGCGCCGGACGTAGGCGCCCATCGACGGGAACAGGCGCGACTCGCGCGTCTTCGCATTGGTCCGCACGGGAACGTGGTCGATCGCCACCAGCAGCTTGCCCGCCTGGATGATCGTCTCGAGCGTGTACGTGAACTTGGAGACCACCATCATCTGGATGGCCGCCTCGCGGTTGTACGCGCGAAAGCCGGACGTCGTGTCGGGCACCGAGGTCGACGAGGCCTGGCGCACGACCCACGAGCCGAGTCGCTGCAGGCCCTTCTTCAGCGGCGAGAAGTGCTCGATGCCGCCCACCTCGCGGTCGCCGACGACCATGTCGGCGCGGCCCTCGAGGATCGGACGCACGAGCCGGGCCACGTCCGGGCCGTAGTACTGGTTGTCGGCGTCGGTGTTCACGATCACGTCGGCGCCGAGCTTCAGCGCGGTGTCGATGCCCGCCTGGAAGCCCGCGGACAGGCCCTTGTTGTTGGTCAGGCGCACGAGATGATCGACGCCGTGCGCGCGCGCGACGTCGACCGTCGCGTCGGTCGAGCCGTCGTCGATCACCAGCCACTCGACCGTCTCGAAGCCGTCGAGCTGCCGTGGCAGGTCGGCCAGCGTCTGCGGCAGCTGCTCCGCCTCGTTGAAGCAGGGGATCTGGATGATGAGCTTCACGGCGATCAGGTTAGTGTCCCAAGTCGACGCCAGATGGAAAGCGCGATGCTCACCCGGCAGAGGCCGGGCACGATCCGGCTGGCGCGGCTGCGCGCCACGCCGTCCGGCACGTGGGCGCGGATCGGCTTCGTCGCGATGTGCGTCGGCGCGCTGATCGGCTACTTCGCCTTCCCGACATATCCCACCTACGACTCCTTCTACGCGCTGCTGTGGGGCCGCGACCTGCTGCACCTGCACCTGCCCGACTTCCACGTGTATCGCGGTCCGACCGAGCACCCGCTGGCGATCGCGTTCGGGATGCTGTGCTCGATCTTCGGGCAGGGCGGCGCGCGCCTGATGGTGCTCGGCTCGATCGCCTCGTTCGTGGCCGCGGTCGCGGGGATGTACAGGCTGGGGCGCCTGTGCTTCGGCCCGGTCGTCGGGCTCGTCGCCGCGCTGCTGCTGCTGAGCCGCTTCTTCATCGAGAACCTCGCCGCCCAGGGCTACCTGGACATATCCTACGTGGCGCTGATCGTATGGGCGATCGTGCTGGAGGTCGAACGCCCCCGGCGGGGCGCGCCGGTCTTCCTGGCGCTCGCCGCCGCCGGCCTGCTGCGCCCCGACGCGTGGGTGCTGAGCGGCGCCTACTGGCTGTGGTGCTCGTGGCCGGCGAAGGCCGAGCGCAGGTCGGGCGCGGCGCGATCGAAGGCGCTGGCCAGGAGCCTTAGATACCTGGCGCTGGCCGCGATCGCGCCGGTCGTATGGGCGTGCCTGGACGCGATCGTGACGGGCAATCCGCTTTACTCGCTGAGCGCGACTGCGGGCCTCGCGGCGGAACTCGAACGCACGCAGGGGTTCACGAGCGTGGTGGTCTCGCTGTGGAGCTATGGAGTGCGCATCGACAAGCTGCCGGTGCTGCTCGGCGGGCTGCTCGGCGTGCCGCTGGCGGTCTGGATGGCGCCGCGCCGTGCGCTCGTGCCGCTGGCGACGCTGGTCGTGCTGATCGGCGTATACGTCGCCGAGGGCGCGGTCGGGGCCTCGGTCGTGGATCGCTACCTGATCGGCGCGGCCACCGTGCTGCTGCCCTTCTGTGCGCTCACGGTGGGCGGCTGGGCGATGCTCGAGCCGGGCTCGTGGGTGCGCCGGGCGTGGATCCTCGGGGCGCTCGTGCTCGTCGCCTACGGAGGCGTCTCGGCGGCGAGCACGCTGAGCCTCTCGAGCCTGCGTCTGACGCTGGCCGAGCACGAGGACTTCCACGAGGGGCTCGCGGCGGCGCTGGAGAGCCCCGCCGTGAAGGCGGAGCTGCGCCGCTGCCCGCTGGTATCGCTGCCCGACAACAAGCTGATCCCGGACGCACGCTGGATCCTCGACAGCGTCGGGCAGCGGGACATCGTCGCCCGCAGCCAGGCGCGCGCCGATGTCGAGCACCACGATCACACGCTCGAGGACCGGATCAAGTCGGGCAGCGTGGCGGTGTACCCGCTCGGCGACGCCGTGTTCGTCGACGCGATCGTCGACGTCGGCGACGACCCGCAGGACCAGGTTCCGCTGCGCGGCTTCCGGCGCATCTACACCAGTCGCTTCTACGCGGTGTATGCCAACTGCTGAGTCGCCGCCGACGCCGGCCGCGCCGGCGGATGTGAAGGCCCGCCCCGCGCGCGCCCGGCTGTGGGCGTGGGCGGGCCTGTCGGGCGTGCTGCTCGGTGGGCTGGGGCTGCGCCTGTGGGGCGTCGGCCAGGGGTTGCCCTACGTCTACAACAGCGACGAGGCCGACCATTTCGTGCCGCACGCGATCGAGATGTTCGAGAAGGGGACGCTCAACCCGCACTACTTCGCCAATCCGCCCGCGCTGACATACCTGCTGCACTACCTGTTCGCGGTCTCCTACGGGGGCGCGACGGGGGTCGTGCACGAGTATGCGCTGCACCCCCAAGCGGTCTACACGCTGGCGCGCGTGGCCGTCGCGGTGCTCGGGACGGTCGCGCTGTGGCTGCTGTACGCGACCGGCGCACGGCTGCTCGGCCGCGCCGTCGGGCTGCTGGCGGCGGCGATCGAGGCGGTCGCGTTCCTGCCCGTCTTCTACGCTCACCTTGCGCTCAACGACGTGCCCACGCTGGCGCCCACGACCCTGTCGCTGCTCGGAGCCGCAGGCGTGCTGCGTAAAGGCCGCGCCCGCGACTATCTGCTCGCGGGCGTCGGGCTGGGGCTGGCGTGCGCCACCAAGTACACGGCCGGCATCGTGATCGTGCCGCTGGTCGCGGCCATCGCCGCGCGCTTCCTAGACGGCGGCGCTGACGGGGCGGCGAAGGCCGGCAGGCGTGCGCTCGTCGGGATCCTGCTCGCCGCGAGCTCTGCGCTCGCGGCGTTCGTGATCGCCAATCCATATTCGCTCCTGGACTACCACAGCTTCCACGCCGAGCTCGTCCATCAGTCGACGCTCTCGGCCGAATCGCAGGGCAAGCTGGGCGCGCCCAAAGAAGGCGGGCTCGTCTACTACCTGTGGTCGTTCACGTGGGGGCTCGGCTGGGCGCCAGCGCTGGCCGCGGCCGGCGGCGCCCTGGCCGTCTGGCGTGCAGAGCGACGCCTAGGCTGGCTGCTCGTCCCCGCGGCGCTGCTGTTCGTCGCGTTCATGGGGCTGCAGGGCCGCTACTTCGGACGCTGGCTGATGCCGATCCTGCCGATCGCCTGCCTGTTGGCAGCGTTCTTCGTCGTGCAGCTGGTCGACTGGGCCGGGCGCCCGCTGGCAGCGCCGGCGCTGCGGGGCGCGCTCGCGGCGCTGCTCGTGGCGGCGCTGCTGGTCCAGGGACTCGTCTACAGCGTCCACTCGGGCATCGTGCTCGCCCGCGCGGACACGCGCAACCTGACGCGCGGGTGGATGCTGGCCCACATCCCGGCGGGCGCGAAGATCGTCGCCGAGCCCGTCGAGTTCGAGGAATGGGCGCGGGAAAGGCCCGGAACCTCGACGGCGCACAATCCCTACCACTGGCGGCTGTACCCGGCGCTGTACCCGCGCATCACTCCCGGTGGCTCGATCGCGCCGGCCTATCTCGACAAAGTCGGACTCGAGAGCTACGAGACGACGCTGCACCCGGCCCTGATCGACTTCTACGAGCGCGAAGGCTTCTGCTGGGTGATCACCGGCTCGACCGAGTCCGGGCGCGCGTTCGCCGATCCGCGCGCGGTGCCGCAGGCGATCGCCTACTACCGCAAGCTCGCCCGCGACGGCGAAGTCGTCTATCGCGCCTCGCCGTACGCGCGCGGGAAGGGTCCGGTCGCGTTCAACTTCGACTGGAGCTTCGACTACTACCCGCTCGCCTACGAGCGCCCGGGGCCGCAGATGACGATCTACCGTCTGCGCGGCGGGCGCTGCCGCGCCGCATAGGGCTCGCGAGCGCGCGGGGTTATCCTGGGTTCAGATGCCCAGCTGCACCGACACCGACAAGCTGCACCTCGCACGTGCGATCGAGCTCGCGCGCAACGGCAGCGGCGCGGTCAAGCCGAACCCGGTGGTGGGCGCGGTCGTGGCACGCGACGGCGAGATCCTGGGGGAGGGCTGGCATCAGGAATACGGCGCGGCGCACGCGGAGGTCAACGCGATCGAGGCATGCGGCCTGGCCGACCTGGGCGGAGCGACGCTGTACGTGTCGCTCGAGCCCTGCTGCCACGAGGGCAAGACGCCGCCGTGCACGGAGGCGATCCTGCAGGCGGGCATCGGGCGCGTGGTCGTCGCCTCCGACGATCCCACCGAGAAGGCCTCCGGACGCGGGCTGGGGATCCTGCGCGACGAGGGCGTCGAGGTGGTGCTCGCCGACGGCGAGCTCGCCGCGAGCGCGCGGCTGCTCAACCAGGCGTTCCGCAAGCACGCCCGCGTGGGGCGCCCGTGGGTGCTGTTCAAGTCGGCGATGACGCTCGACGGCAAGGTCGCCACCCGCACTGGCGACTCTCAGTGGATCAGCGGCGAGGACAGCCGCCAGCTGGCCCACCGCTGGCGCGCGTCGGTCGACGCGGTGGTCGTGGGCATCGGCACCGCGCTCGCCGACGACCCGCAGCTGACCGCCCGCCCGGACGGCCTGCCGGCTGAGCCGGGCGCACAGCCCCGACGCGTGGTGTTCGACTCGCTCGCGCGGCTGCCGCCGAGCTCCCAACTGGTGGTCGCCGCGGCCGAGATCCCGCTCACGATCGTGGTCTCGCGCGCGGCGGCGCGCGCGGACACCGACGCGCTCGAAGCCGCCGGGGTGCAGGTGCTCGTCGCGACCGGCGAAAACGAGCCCGCGCGCGTGCGCTCGGGGCTCGACCAGCTGGGGGCTCTCGGCGTGGCCTCGGTGCTGCTCGAGGGCGGCCCGCACCTCGCCGGCGCGTTCCTCGACGCCGGCGAGATCGACGAACTACGCCTGTTCCTGGCGCCGCTGCTGCTCGGCGGCAGCGCAGCGCGCGATCCGCTCGAGGGCGAAGGGGTCGAGCGCATCTCCGAGGCGCTGCACGCGCTCAGCTTCGACTGCGAGTCGGTCGGCGGGGATCTCTTGATCTCGGCCCGGTTGCGCGAGTGGTGAGATGTTCACGGGGCTGATCGGCGAGGTCGGCAGCGTCGCGGCGCTCGAGCAGGACGGCGAGGGCGCGACGCTCGAGATCCGCAGCGGCCTCGCGAGCGCCCTGCGGGAGGGAGATTCGATTGCCGTCAACGGCGTGTGCTTGACCGCGACCGAGGTCAGCGACGAGGGCTTCCAGGCGCAGGCGATGATCGAGACGCTCGAGCGCTCCTCGCTGGGCCGGCTGCATGCCGGCGCGCCCGTGAACCTGGAGCTGGCGCTGCGCGCCGACGACCGCCTGGGCGGGCACGTCGTCCAGGGCCACGTCGACGGGACGGGCACCGTCCGCACGCTGCGCGATGAGGGCTTCTCGCGAGTGCTCGAGATCGACGTCGATCCGCGCCTGGCGCGCTATCTCGTGGAGAAGGGCTCGGTCGCCGTCGACGGCGTGAGCCTCACCGTGAGCGCGCTGGACGAGCGCGGGTTCTCGGTCTCGCTGATCCCCGAGACGCTGCAGCGGACGAACCTCGGCGAGATCCGCGAGGGTGACGTCGTGAACATCGAGGTGGACATCCTTGCCAAGCACGTCGAGCGACTGCTCGAGCGCTACCAGGAGGCACACATATGAGCGGTTCCCAGACAGCCACCGGCTTCGCGACCATCGAGCAGGCGATCGAGGACATTCGCGAGGGCAAGATGGTGGTGGTGTGCGACGACGAGGATCGCGAGAACGAGGGCGACCTGACGCTCGCGGCGCAGTTCGCCACGCCCGAGGCGATCAACTTCATGGCGAAGGAGGGTCGCGGGCTGATCTGCCTGTCGCTGACCGCCGAGCGCTGCGACGAGCTCGGGCTCGATCTGATGGCCGCCAAGAACGAGTCCGCGTTCGAAACCCCGTTCACGGTCTCGGTCGAGGCACGCGAGGGCGTCACCACCGGCATCTCCGCGCACGACCGCGCGCACACGATCCAGGTGGCGATCGATCCGGAGAGCCGTCCGCGCGACCTCGTGCAGCCCGGCCATGTGTTCCCGCTGAAGAGTCGCGCCGGCGGCGTGCTCGAGCGCGCGGGGCAGACCGAGGCGGCTGTGGATCTCGCGCGGCTGGCCGGCCTGAACCCCGCGGGCGTGATCTGCGAGGTGATGAACGACGACGGCACGATGGCGCGCGTGCCCGAACTCGCCGACTACTGCGCGCGCCACGGGCTGAGCATGATCACGGTGGCCGACCTGATCGCCTACCGCCGCCGCCACGACAAGCTCGTCGAACGGGTCGTCGCCACGCGGCTGCCGACGACGTTCGGCGACTTCGAGGCTGTCGGATACCGCTCGCTGGTCGACGACAAGCACCATGTGGCGCTGGTCAAGGGCGAGGTGAGCGGGACGCCGGACGTGCTCGTGCGCGTGCACTCGGAGTGCCTCACCGGCGACGTGTTCCACTCGCTGCGCTGCGACTGCGGCGAGCAGCTCGAATCCGCCCTGTCGATGATCGAGCGCGAGGGCCAGGGGGTGCTGCTGTACCTCTCCCAGGAGGGTCGCGGGATCGGCCTCTTGAACAAGCTGCGCGCGTACCGGCTGCAGGAGGACGGCCTCGACACCGTCGAAGCCAACGAGCGGCTCGGGCTCCCGGCGGATCTGCGCGACTACGGCATCGGCGCCCAGATCCTGGTCGACCTCGGGCTCAGCTCGATCCGGATCCTCACCAACAACCCCAAGAAGATCAGGGGCCTGGAGGGCTACGGGCTGTCGGTCAGCGCCCAGATCCCGATCGAGCACGCGCCCAACGAGCACAACGAGGCGTACCTGCGCACCAAGGCCGAGCGCATGGGGCATACGTTGCACCACCAGGGCCTGAGCCTCGACGAGCAGCTGCTGCGCGGAGAGCGCGAGCGGGGGGAGCGGTGAGCGAGCGCTTCGCGGTCGTGGTCGCGCGCTTCTATGAGGACCTCGCCGAACGGCTGGTGCTCGGCGCGCGCACGGCGTTCGTTCATGCGGGCGATCCCGAGGTCGAGGTCTTCGACGTCCCGGGCGCGTTCGAGCTGCCGCTCGCCGCCAGCTTCGCCGCGGCGAGCGGCCGCTTCGCCGGTGTGGCGTGCCTGGGGGCGGTCATCCGCGGCGAGACCGACCACTACGACTACGTGTGCGCCGAGGCGGCGCGCGGGGTGATGCGCGTGCAGCTGGACACGGGCGTGCCGTGCGCCTTCGGGGTGCTCACATGCGAGACGATGGAGCAGGCGCTGGCGCGGGCGGGAGGCGACAAGCGCGACCAGGGCCGCCGCGCCGCCGAGGCCGTGATCAGGATGGCGGCGCTGCGGAGCGCGCTTGCGAGCGGCTAGACTGCGGCGGATGGCCAAGGTGTGTCACAGCTGCGGCAAGGGTCCGGCGTTCGGCCAGAGCCGCAGCCACTCGATGGTCGCGACCAAGCGGCGCTTCGATCCCAACCTGCAGAAGGTGCGGATCCTCGTCGGCAAGGCGCCCAAGCGCGTGTACGTCTGCACGCGATGCCTAAAAGCCGGCAAGGTCACGAAGGCCCTGTAGGGCCGCGAGACGTCCACCGCCTGGCGAGCAGCCCGGCGAAGGTGATAGACCTGTCGCCGTGACGGATACCAATCTGGTCCGCTTCCGCGTGGCGGTGGCGGGCGCGCTTGCCCATCTGGAATCGCGTCGTCAGGAGGTCAACGACCTGAACGTGTTCCCCGTCGCCGACGGGGACACGGGCGACAACATGGCGCTCACGCTGCGCGCGGTGCTGGCTGAGCTCGACCGCCTGCAGGGCAGCGACGAGCAGCGCACGATCGACGAGATCGGACGCGATGAGATCGTGCAGTCGGTCGCACGCGCCGCTCTGCTGGGGGCGCGCGGAAACTCCGGCGTGATCCTCTCCCAGCTGATTCGCGGCGCCGCCGAGGAGCTCGTCTCCAGGCCCGGGCAGCTGATCGACGCGACGCTGATCGGCGCGGCGCTGGCGAACGCGGCCGATCGCGCGTACTCGTCGGTGCGTGACCCCGCCGAGGGAACGATCCTGACGGTGGCGCGGGAGATGGCGCACAGGATCGTCGCGGACCTCGCTCACGGCCCGGAGAGCCCGCGCTTCGGGCCGGCGACCGAGCGGCGCGAGCAGGACAGGGCGATCGCCGCCGCGCTCGAAGGCGCGGTGCAGGCGGGCGAGGACTCCGTCAAGCGCGGTCCGGAGCTGCTGGCGGCGCTGCGCGAGGCCGGCGTGGTGGACGCGGGCGGATACGGGCTGACGATCATCTTCGCCGGCGTGGTGGCCGCCCTGCGCGGCGAGGAGCCCCCGCCGCTGGACCATTACGCGCCGGCGCGTATCACCCACCCCGAGCACAGCTCGAGCACCTACCGCTTCTGCACGAACTTCGCGGTCACCGGCAGCGACCTGCGTCCGAACCGCTTCATCGCCTCGCTGGAGAAGCTCGGCGACTCGGTGCTCGTGGTGGGCGACCAGAGCACGCTGAAGGTGCATCTGCACACCGACCAGCCGGAGCTGGCCACGGCCGTGTTCGCGGACACGGGAGAAGTCTCGCGCTTGGACGTCGCGGACATGAGAGCGCAGGAGGCCGAACGCGAGGGGCGCCTGGGCGTCGATCAGACAGCCGGCGCGAACGCCGCCGGCGCCGGCTTTCAGGGCCTCGCCGGTCGCGAGGTGCGCTGCGCAGCCGTGGCGGTGGTCAGCGGCGAGGGGCTGCGCCAGCTGTTCGCGGAGCTGGGGGTGCACACGATCGATGGCGGTCCCACGCTGAACCCGTCGACCTATGACCTGCTGGCCGGCATCCATGACGTGCCGACCGAGGAGGTCGTGCTGCTGACGAACAGCGCGAACGTGATCATGGCGGCCGAACACGCGGCGCGGCTCTCGGACAAGCAGGTGCACGTGGCGCGCACCACCAGCCAGCAGGCCGGTCTCGCCGCGGCTGTCGCGCTCGCGCCGGAGCGCTCCGTGGAGGAGAACGCGCAGGCGCTGACGCAGGCGCTCTCGCGCGTGCGCACCGGCGCCGTCGCGCCCGCCGCCCGCGACGATGCCCAGGGGCGCTTCCGCCGCGGAGACGCGGTCGGCTTCGTGCAGGACGAGGTGCGCGCGTGGGGCGAGCCGCGCGCGACGCTCCAGGCCGTGCTGCACACGCTCGCGACCGAGGGCAACGGCGAGGGCCCGCCCGAACTGATCAGCATCCTCGACGGCGAGGACGCTCCGCTCGCTCTCGATGAGATCGAGGGGATGGTCAACGGCGGCGTCGAGCTCGAGCTGCGCCACGGCGGCCAGCCCGCGTATTGGTGGTTGCTCGCGGCGGAGTAGTGCCCGGCGCGTCTACGGGACCCCTTCGACCGAGCGTATAACCATCGCTATACGGCGCCCGCGCACGGACACATCCTTTACGACCGCCGCGACGATCATGATGAACAGCGCATGCCGGCGACCAAGCCCGATACGCCGGAGACGGCTGCCGCGCTGGGCTGCGAGCGCATCCGGCCGCCGGCGCATGCGTTCGCCTCGACGCGCGGTCTCACCAGGGACGAGCTGATCGGAGCGCCGGTGCGCTGGCCGCGTCCTTCGCGCCTGCAGGCACCGCTCGAGCTACCCGCCAAGAAGGTGACCGCCGGCATGCAGACGCTGGGGCTGTCCACGGTCGGCGACCTGCTCGAGCATCTGCCGAGCGATAGCCGCGAGGCGCGCACGGTTGCGGCCCTGCGCGCGGGCGAGTCGGCCACCGTGGCCGTCGAGGTGCGCAGGATCGCCGCACGGGCCGTGCGGCGACGGGGCATGCGCCCGCTCGTGGAGGCGACGGTGTTCGACGGCTCGGGAACGATGCGTGCGACGTTCTTCAACCAACCGTGGCTGGTCGAGCGCTATCCGCCGGGGACGCGCCTGCTGCTGCACGGCAAGGCCGACGCGCGCGGGGGGTTCAGCGTCGCCCATCACGCCCCCGGCGCGGAGCTGGCCAGCGCTGGCGCCGGCGACGGCGATGCCGTCGCGCACTATCCGGCGGCGGAGGGCGTCACCTCCACACAGATTCTCACGCTCGTGCACGGCGCCAGACACGGCTTGGGCGACGTGATCGAGGCCCTCTCAGCGGCGACCCGGGTGAGCGAGCGGCTGCCCGACCGCGCGAGCGCGCTGGCGGCGATGCACTTCCCGCGCCTGCCGCAGGACCTCGAAACCGGCCGCCGGCGGCTGGCGTTCGAGGAGCTGCTGCTGACGCAGCTGGTGTTCCTGCGCCGCCGTGCCGCGCGCAGGGCGCGCACCGGCGCCGCGGTGCTCGCGGATCGGGGCGCGCTCGGCGGGCGCTGGCTGGATGAGGGGCTGCCGTTCGCGCTGACGGGCGATCAGCGCAGGGCGATCGACACGATCGCGGCCGACCTGCAGCGACCCGCTCCGATGCAGCGCCTGCTGATGGGGGAGGTGGGCAGCGGCAAGACGGTGGTGGCCCTGTACGCGATGCTGCAGGCGGTCGGGCATGGGCGCCAGGCGGCGCTGATGGCGCCCACGGAGACGCTCGCCGAGCAGCACTTCGCGACGATCCAGGGATTGCTGGGCGCCGAGCCGGTGAGCGCGGCGCTGCTGACCGGCTCAACCCCCGCGCGCCGGCGCCGGGACATCCTCGGCAAGCTCGCCAGCGGCGAGCTGTCGCTGATCGTCGGCACGCACGCGCTGATCGAGCCGGACGTGGTCTTCGATGCGCTGGCGGTTGCGGTGATCGACGAGCAGCATCGCTTCGGGGTGCGCCAGCGCGCGGCGCTGGGGGAGCGAGAGGGAAGCGATCCCACCCGCCCGGGCGGGAGCTCTTCGCAGGCGCCGCACACGCTGCACATGACCGCGACGCCGATCCCGCGCACGCTCGCGCTGGCGCGCTACGGGGACCTCGACACGAGCGCGCTGCGCGAGCTGCCGCGCGGGCGCCAGCCGATCGAGACACGCTTGGTATCCGGAGAGCAGGAGCGCGCGCAGGCCTATGACGAGCTGCGCGCAGAGCTTGCCGCGGGCCGCCAGGCGTATGTCGTGTGCCCGCTGATCGACGAGGCCGACGAGACGCAGGCGAGCGTCGCGGCTCAGCGCGGCGAGGCTGGCACCGCGCCGCCGGATCTCGGCCTGCGAGCCGCGAGCGCCGAGCTGCTGCGCCTGCGCAAGGGCGAGCTCGCCGGCTATGAGCTGGCGCTCCTGCACGGCGGCATGCGCCCGCGCGAGAAGCAGGAGGCGATGGCCGCGTTCGCATCCGGCAAGGCCGACGTGCTCGTGGCCACGACCGTGATCGAGGTCGGGATCGACGTGCCCAACGCGACCGTCATGCTGATCGAGAACGCGGAGCGCTTCGGCATCTCCCAGCTGCACCAGCTGCGCGGACGCGTCGGGCGCGGCGAGCACCGCTCGCGGTGTCTGCTCGTCGGCCCGCCCGGCACCGGCGGCTCGGGCAGGCTCGGCGCGCTGGTGCGCTATGCGGACGGCTTCCGGCTCGCCGAGATCGACCTGGCGATGCGCAAGGAGGGCGAGCTGGTCGGCACCCGCCAGTCGGGCCTCGGGCAGTTCCGCGTCGCGCGCCTGCCCGAGGACGCTCAGCTGCTCGAGCTCGCGCGCGCTCGCGCCGAGGCGATCCTCGCCGGCGACCCCGAGCTGCGCTCGCCCGAGCACGCGCTGCTGGGCATCGCGCTCGAGCGCTTCCTCGGCGGCAAAGCGCTCGCGCCGATCCCCGCTTGACGGAGACGGCGTGCGCGAACCAGGCACAGGCGAGCTTGTCCAGCTGGCATGGGACGCGTGGGAACTATGCTCGTAGCGAGTACATCCATGAGCTGATCGCCGAAACCTACGCGCTGCTCATGCGCGAACGTATCGAGGGGAGGCTCGGACAGCCGCCATGGCTACCAAACGAGATCTACCAGCTGATATCGAGGATCGGGATATAGCCCAAAGAGCAAGTGGCTTCGTATTGGGTCCCGGCGAAACAGCAAAGCAGTTCCTCGCTGCTCGCGAGGACATGCTCCGAAGCGCAGGCATTGAGCCACACTGGCCGGGCGCCGCCGAGATCAGACGCAAAATCGAGGCGGGCGAGCTGGGCAAATAGCTACGGTTCAGCCATGCGCGTGATCGCCGGACGCCTCGGAGGCAGGCGCCTGAAGGCGCCGGCGGGCAGGGTCACGCGGCCGACCTCCGACCGCGTCAGGGAGGCTGTGTTCGCGATGCTCGGCGACGTCGAGGGGCTACGTGTGCTCGACCTGTTCGCGGGCAGCGGCGCGCTCGGCATCGAGGCGCTCTCCAGGGGCGCACGAGAGGTGGTCTTCGTCGAGCGCGACGCGGGCGTGGTGAAGGTCCTGAACGGGAATCTCGTGGCGCTCGGCATCGCTCCCGAGGTGGTCGAGGTGCGCCGCGCGGACGCGCTGGATGCGCTGCGCGGCGCAGCGAACCGCCAAGAGACATACGATCTCGTCTTCATCGACCCCCCGTACGGGCGGGCGCGACCAGCATCATCGGCATCGGCGCCCCCGACCGCCGATCGGTGGGGTCCAGAGCTGTCGGCGATCCTGCCGTCGCTGCTGAGCCCGGGCGCGCGCGTCGTCGTGGAGAGTGACCGGCGAGCTCCACTCGAGCTCGAGGTGGCGCTCGAGCGGCAAAGGCGCTACGGGGACACATCGATCACAATCCACCGCCACCAATGACCTCACCACGGAAATCGATAGCCGTCTGCCCGGGCTCGTATGACCCGATCACCAACGGCCACCTCGACGTGATCCGCCGCGCGGCCGCCCTGTATGACGAAGTGGTGGTAGCAGTCGTCAACCGCTCGGTGCGCAAGAGCAGCGCGCTGTTCGGCATCGAGGAGCGCGTGGGGTTCGTCGAGCATGCGCTGGCGGACCTCGACGGGGTGCGTGTCGAGCCGTTCTCCACGCTGGTGGTCGACTTCGCCAGGAGCATCGGCGCGAAGGCGATCGTCAAGGGACTGCGCGCGATCTCCGACTTCGAGTACGAGCTGGAGATGAACCAGCTCAACCGCCGCCAGGACCCGGAGATCGAGTCCGTTTACCTGATGGCCTCTCCGCAGTACAGTTTCCTGTCATCGAGTGGCGTCAAGGAGCTCGCCACGTTCGGAGGCAGGATCGACGATCTTGTCCCCGACGAGGTGGCCAGGCGGTTGCAGGAAGAGCTGGCGCGCTGACGAAACCATCAGGACGCTGGGCCGGAGGCTCGGCGACGAATGTGAGACGTGAGGTCGAGCTTTATGATCTGAACGTGGGGCCGGAAGCCCCACGGGGGCGGATGTGAGACACGAAGTCGAACTTTATGATCGGAGCGTGAGGCTGGAGGCCTCACGGGGGTAAACCTTAAAATGGATGTCCTAGTTCTCATAGACAAGCTCGACGACTTGGTGCACAACGCCAAGACGATCCCGCTGAGCGACTCCGTGCGAGTCGACAAGGAGGAGATCTACGACATCCTCGACCAGATGCGCGCGACGATCCCCGAGGAGATCAAGCAGGCGCGCTGGATCGTCAAGGAGCGCCAGGAGATGCTCGCGGAGGCCAAGAAGGAGGCCGAGCGGATCATCAAGGAGGCCCGCGAGCGCCAGGAGCGGCTGGTCGGCGAGGAGGAGATCACCAAGCAGGCCGAGCGGGGCGCCGAGGACATCGTCGAGGACGCACGCGCGCGTGAGCGCGAGATCCGGCTCGGCGCCGAGGACTACGCCGACGAGATCCTCAACACGCTCGAGATCAACCT
>Ga0187890_10000109_pt1 | contig 56800 bp, 51 predicted proteins | sample June2016WEW_21_1_FD_133005 | JGI IMG/M metagenome (GOLD analysis project Ga0187890, IMG submission 133005) | Peatland microbial communities from SPRUCE experiment site at the Marcell Experimental Forest, Minnesota, USA - June2016WEW_21_10 | ecosystem: Environmental > Terrestrial > Soil >... | reverse complement strand
GGGGGCACGTCCACACCTCCCTGACCATGGTCGACGTCGTGCTGTCCGGGGCCGACGTCAGGGTTCAGATGAGCGACGTCATCCGGAAATTCTTCCGGGCTCCCGTCCCGGCCTGACCCCGGGAGGTGGACCGGGCCGGCGCCGGGCCGTCAGCTGGCGACGGCGTCGCTGCGACGGGGCAGCACCCAGCCCGGGCGGGGGAAGTGGCACGTGTACCCGTTGGGGTAGCGCTCCAGATAGTCCTGGTGCTCGGGCTCCGCTTCCCAGAAGGGGCCGGCGGGAGCGACCTCGGTGACGACCTTGCCCGGCCAGAGGCCGGAAGCCTCCACGTCGGCGATGGTGTCCTCGGCGACCCGACGCTGCTCGTCGTCGACGTAGAAGATCGCCGAGCGGTAACTCGCCCCGACGTCGTTGCCCTGGCGGTTGCGCGTCGTCGGGTCGTGGATCTGGAAGAAGAACTCCAGGATCTCGCGGTACGACGTCACCGACGGGTCGAAGGTGATCTCGATCGCCTCGGCGTGGTTCCCGTGGTTGCGATAGGTCGCGTTGGGGACGTCCCCTCCGCTGTAGCCCACCCGGGTCGAGAGAATTCCGGGGCGCTTGCGGATGAGGTCCTGCATGCCCCAGAAGCAGCCCCCGGCCAGGATTGCCTTCTCTGTCGTGGCGCTCACTGGGCCACCTCCTTCGTGTTCGCGGGCCCGTCGAAGACCTCCTTGTACCGGCCGTACCCCTCGGCCTCGAGGTCCTCGTAGGGGACGAAGCGAAGGGCAGCGGAATTGATGCAGTAGCGCAGGCCGCCCTCCTCGGGGGGCCCGTCGTTGAAGACATGGCCGAGGTGGCTGTCCCCGTGGGTCGACCGCACCTCGGTGCGGATCATCCCGTGCGTCAGGTCCGACTTCTCGACCACGTTGGCCGGGTCGAGGGGCACGGTGAAGCTCGGCCAGCCGCAGCCCGAGTCGAACTTCTTGGTTGAAGCGAACAGCGGCTCTCCGGAGACGATGTCCACGTAGATCCCGGCCTCCTTCTTGTCCCAGAACTCGTTGTCGAACGCCGGCTCGGTGGCCGCCTCCTGGGTCACGGCATACTGCCTGGGGTCCAACTGGGAGATCGCTTCCGGGTCCTTGCGATATGTGTCGGTCATGGCAACTCCTTCACCACAAAGGTGGCATTCCTCTTCAGTGGTTGCAACACCCCAGGGGCCGTTCTCATTTCCTCCGAGTGGGACCGTCGGCGGGGCCGCCGACCCGCTCCCGGTGCGCCGGATCCTCGACCTGACGTGGCGGGCCGGAACGGCCGGCCGGCGGGGGCCAGGGGGCGCCTCCAGAGCGTCCCTCCAGCTGGAAGGATCCCTGCTGGCGGTGGCCGGCCGGCCTCAACCGTCGCGAGCCGGCTCTCCGTGCTCGGCGTTGGGGAGGCCCCGCCGCCAATACGCCTTGGCCGAGATCTGAGCCTCTTCGAGGCCCCGCGCGGTCAGGGCCTCCCGCACGCGCCGCACGACGCCGGCCTCGGCGGCCACGTAGGCGTGCACCGGACCGGCGGGCAGGGCCACGTCTCCGAGCGCCGCCAGGATGGGCGAGGGATCACCCGGCTCCGATCGACCCGCTCGATGCAGCCACCGGACGTCGACCGTCGCAGCTGTCTCGGCCTCCGGTGGCCGGAAGTCCTGCTCGTCGGCGGGCGTGTCGATCTCGAGCAAGGCCGTCGCCCCCGAGCCGGGCGGCAGGGCCTCCATCATCGCCAGCGCTCCGGGCACACCCGTCTCGTCGCCTACGAACAGGTGTCGATCCGCGTCCTCCCGGAGGGTGACCTTGCCCCTCGGACCGATGGCATCGATCCGATCGCCGATCCCGGCGCCACGAACCCAGTCGGTGCCCGGCCCCGCACCGTGCAGCGAGACGTCGATGGTCACGGCGGCACGAGCCGGATCGAAATCACGGATGGTGTAACGACGGTTCACGATTCGCTCGCCAGCTTGCGGGATCCGCAGCATCAGGTCCTGCCCCGCCCGGTAGAGGAGGTCACCGAGGCCGGGCGCGGTCAGGACCACCCGATGGAAGGTCGGGGTGAGAGGTCCCGCCTCGATCACCTCGAGGTGGAACAGGGAGGCCTCGGCCGGGGGGCCCCCCGCGACGCCCACCAGGTCCAGCAACCGATCAGTCGTCATGTGGGTGTGGTCTACCAGGCGGTGGGCGGCGTCCGGTGCACCGAACCCGGCCCCGTTCGCTCGGCTCCACCGGGCGCGGCACCCTCCACCGGCAGCACCCTCGTCATCGACTCAATAGGATCCCTGCTGATGCAGAACTGGACCAGGAGCACCGATGGATAACGACGAGGCCCGGGACCTGCTGCGCGCCGAGCGCCTCCGCACCGAGCGACTGCTCGCGGACATGGACGCGGCGGTCAGCGCAGACCTCACCGCAGCCAATCAGTCCGGGGACATGTACGACTCGGCTGAACCCCTCACCACGGAGGGCGCCGACGATTCGGTCAAAGCAGAGCTGCAGCGCCGGCTGGCGGCGGTCGACCGCGCGGAGCAGCGACTCGAGGCGGGTACCTACGGCTATTCGGTCCGCAGCGGCGAACCCATTCCCGACGAGCGGCTCGAGGCGGACCCCACCGCCGAATTGACCGTCGAGGAGTCCCGACAATCCGATTGAGCATCCTCGGGGATCGCCGCAACGAGCGCGACCTCCTCGTTGTCTTCGACACATCATTGCCTTAGGATGCGTCCATGCCGACAGATCGCGTTCCGGCGAAGTTCCCCAAGTTCGACAACGTCGAGGACGAGCGCAGGCACCGAAAGCAGCGCCTCTCCGCCGCCTTCCGGCTCTTCGGACATTTCGGGTTCGACGAGGGCGTCGCGGGTCACATCACCGCACGGGATCCCGAGCTGCTCGACCACTTCTGGGTGAACCCGCTCGGGATGAACTTCAAGCAGATCCGCGTGAAGGATCTCATCCTCGTGAACGACCGTGGTGAGGTCGTCGAGGGCACCTGGCCGGTGAACGCCGCCGCGTTCGCCATTCACTCGCAGATCCATGCGGCTCGGCCGGACGTCGTGGCGGCGGCGCACGCGCACTCCGTACACGGCAAGGCTTGGTCGTCCCTGCGTCGGCCACTGGACCCCCTGACCCAGGACGCGTGCGCGTTCTACGGTGATCATGCCGTGTTCGACGACTACACCGGCGTCGTACTGGACCTCGAGGAGGGCAAGCGACTTGCGCACGCGCTCGGGGGGAACAAGGCGGTCATCCTCTCGAACCATGGACTGTTGACCGTCGGGCAGACGTCGGTGGACGAAGCTGCGTGGTGGTTCATCACGATGGAGCGCACGTGCCAGGCCCAATTGCTCGCCCAGTCCGCCGGTACGCCCGTTCTGATCGATCCCGACCAAGCGGAGAAGACGTCGCGACAGGTGGGGCCACCGATCGCAGGATGGATCGCTTTCCAGCCGCTCTACCAGTGGATCGTATCGATCCAACCCGACCTGCTCGAAGAGTAGGCGACGCTACCTGACCTGACCTGACCTGACCTGACCTGTCCTGACCTGACCTGACCTGACCTGACCTGACCTGACCGCCCGGTCGGGTTCGTCCACGAAGGCACCACGGCATCACTCGTCGCCGAGCAGAGTCACCGGGACTGCTCGTGCACGGCGTCGCCGCCGACTGCATCGGCGCCGACTCGGCCCGTCTCACCTATGCTGCCTCGATGCGTTTTGGTCTCGATGTCGCGCAGCAGCGGGTCTCCTGGGCTGAGCTCGTGAGCCGTGTGCAGTTCGCGGAGGAGCTGGGCTTCGACGGCGCCTGGGGGTTCGACCACTTCCAGCCCATGTACGGCGAAGGCCCGGGTGAGACGTTCGAGGGGATGACGACGCTCGCAGCGCTGACCGGAATGACATCGCGTATCCGGCTCGGGCTGCTCGTGACCGGGGTGACCTATCGCCACCCCTCGGTGCTGGCGTCGCAGGCACTGACCATCGACCACGCCTCGGGCGGCCGGCTCGACCTCTCGCTCGGTGCCGCCTGGTTCGACAAGGAACACACGGAGCTCGGCATCCCGTTTCCCTCGACATCGGAGCGATTCGACCTGCTCGAGGACGCTCTCGAAATCGTGACCCGTCTGTTCACCGGGGACGTCGTGTCCTACCAGGGACGGAACGTGTCCCTCCGTGATGCCCAGCTGCGCCCCTTGCCCGTGCAACGGCCGCACCCGCCGATCTGGATCGGCGGCAGTGGCCCACGTCGGACGCTCCCACTCGTCGCCCGGTACGCCGACGTCTGGCACGCGTGGGGAAGCCCCAACTCGTTACGGGAAACGAACGAGCGGCTCGACGAGCTCACCGTTGCCGCGGGACGCGACCCCGCCTCCATCATGCGGGCGAGCTCACTGTCGCTCGACGACCTGGACACGGCCCGGAAGCACGCCGCCAAGTGGAGGGACGCGGGCTACGGCTACCTGGTGTGCGGCTGGCCCGAGGCGGGCCGGTCACAGATCGAAGAATTCGCCCGCGACGTCCTCCCGGAATTCGCGGACTGAGGAGCATCGGCGACCATTCGCTCGGGCCTCGGCGCGCAGCCGGTCCCGGACTCGCTCACTGAGCCGCCTACGGTGAATCCTCGGTGACGAACGTGGCCGTGCGATTGTGGAATCGCCACCTGCCGTCGTCGTGGTGGAGGACGTCGTGGTAGCGACCGACGAGCTTCACCGCCCATCCGGAGTCCTCCCACAACAGGAAGATCACGTCACTGATCGCTCTGGCCTCGTGGTCACTCCACTCGGCGATGACGGTGTTCAGGACGAGGTGACGCTGGGGTCGCCGTGGCTTCCATCTCGAATAGGCCTGGCGGAGGGCATCGCGCCCCGTGTGGGTGCCCATCCCGGGGATCTCGCAGACACCGTCGGCACAGAACGTGGCGACCACGTCGTCGGTCCGACCGTCGTCCAACGCCTGGGTGTACTGCGCCAAAGCGGCGCGCACCCCCTCGGAGACGTCGGCGAACGACTGCGAGCTCATAGCGCCCGTCCGAGCAATCGCACCGAGGCTCTCACGATCGAAACCCTCCTCGGAGCCCGAGGTCGACGACGGGTTGCTCCAGCGGGTTGACGTTGATGGAGTGCAGCGCCGGGAGCAGGCTCTCGTGGGGAAGTCCAGCCAGGAAGCCGTCGACCATCCGCTCGAAGTTCGACATGCCGCCCTCGACCCCTTCGGACAGTCGGAGGTACTCGAAGCCCTTGGCGTGGAGCCCCTTCTGCTGCCGAGGCAGGTTCGAGAAGTCCTGGGCGGGGATCGGTGGCCACCGGGGATCGTCGCACTCCCAGAGCTCGGGCGGCGCGGGCGTCTCGGGCTCGTGACCGGCCGGGAAGCGCGTGAGCGACCAGATCTCCATCATGGTCTCCTCCGGCCCCAACGGGCGGAACCGGTAGGAGGAGGCGCTGCTGTACATGGGCAGCACGAAGTAATGCGGGAAGCAATAGGCCATAGGCTCGTTGAGCCCTCGCGCCTCGAGGTCGTTCAGGTCGGGGATGTCACTGCCCTCGGCCCGGTGCCAACGCACGACCTCGTCGTTGAGTGTTCGATGCCAGGTCGACATCGCCTCGGTCGGGTCAGCCGGCAGCTCCATGTCCCGCAGACCCTCGGCGATGCGCACGTCCTTCGCATGGACCATCCCGGCCATGCCCTCGCTCATGGTGCGCAGGTACCGGATCTCCGCGTCGATGACCGCACGCGTGTCTATCCCGCTCTGCCCTGGTGAGTACCTCATTCCGGGGATGACGAGCTGGGGATGTGCCTCCACCACGTGGTACTGCTCCATGAACGCCTCTTCGGCGAGCTTCCAGTTGACCGGGAGGCGGCACGCGTACCACCACTCTGCCCGCATCGACTCGACCTTCCAGGCGTCGAGGATGGTGGCGAACGGCTCGATGCACTGGCGCAACGGGGGGGCGTCGTCGTCGAGGTTGATCCACGCACACCCGCCCCAGACCTCGCAGCGCACCGGAGTGAGGTCGAGGTCCTGCGGACGAAGGTTGTGCTCGGCGAATGTCTTCTTCCTGGGCACGAACGTGTTCCGGCCGTCCGGGCCGTAGCACCATCCGTGGAACGGGCAGATGAACCCGCTCTCGCACGTCCCCCGTCCCTGTGCGACCTTGACGCCACGGTGGCGGCACGCATTCTCGAACGCGGCCACTCCCCCGTCATCGGTACGGACCACGACGACGGACTGATCGAGGATCTCGTACTCGGCAAAATCGTGAGGTTGTGGGATCTCCTCGAGCCTGCACGCCATCTGCCAGGTCCGCCGCCACAGAAGCTCGGCCTCCATCTGGTAGAAGTCCGGGTGGAAGTAGCGCTCCTTGCGAAGCCGGTCCGGGAGCTCCACCGCGTAGGGCACCGGGAGTGCCGACGACCTCCGGTCCACGACCGCCATTCGGCCCCTTTCCCTCTCGGAGTGCGTTCGAAATGTATACTAACCGGTCGGTACAATACGTGCCTGATTCCCCCGGGTGCATCCTTTGCCTACCGGTGGACCGCAGACGCCCCTGACACCATTTGCGCGCGCCTCATGACGACCCCCGAACCCTCCACCGAGCCCAGCACCGAGCCCTCCGCCCGGGACGTCGACGTGCTGGTGACCGGCGCCGGAATCACCGGCCTCTACCAGCTGTATCGAGCCCGTGAGGCCGGCTTCTCCGTGCAGCTCCTCGAAGCGGGTGACGGCGTCGGGGGCACCTGGTACTGGAACCGCTACCCCGGGGCACGCTTCGACTCGGAGAGCTACACCTACGGCTACATCTTCTCGAAGGAGCTCTTCGAAGAGTGGGAGTGGCAGGAGCACTTCGCGGAGCAGCCCGAGATCGAGCAGTACCTGAACCACGTGGTTGACCGGTTCGATCTTCGGCGTCACATCCGCTTCGGCGCCAGGGTCAGCTCGGCCGTGTACGACGAGGGATCGGGGACATGGAGCGTCGCGGCGAGCGACGGAACGAGGTTCCGGGCCCGGTATTTCGTTGCCGCCACCGGCGTCCTCTCGGTCCCCTACTACCCCGAGGTGCCGGGCCGCGAGGACTTTCGTGGCGAGTCGTACCACACGGGGCTCTGGCCGGCGGAGCCCGTCGACTTCGCCGGCAAGCGCGTCGCCGTCATCGGCACCGGGTCGAGCGGCGTCCAGGTCATCCCCACGATCGCCGACGAGGTCGCGTCCCTGACCGTCTACCAGCGCACCGCCAACTGGTGCACGCCCCTCAACAACGCTCCGATCACCCCCGACGAGCAGGCCGAGCTCAGAGCGAACTTCGAGGCAATGTGCGAAATCCTCGACACGTCGCCGAGCGGGTTCCTCCACCTCGCGCACGATCGCGCCGCCTTCGACGACTCGAGGGAGGAGCGGTGGTCCTTCTTCGAGAAGATGTGGGGCAGCCCCGGCTTCTCGAAGCTCACCAGCAACTACAGCGACCTCCTGATGGACGAGGCAGCGAACGCGGAGTGGTGCGAATTCGTCTCGGAGAAGATCCGGGGCATCATCGAGGATCCCGAGACGGCGGAGAAGCTCATCCCCTCGGACCACCGCTTCGGCGAGAAGCGCCCCCCGTTCGTGACGGGCTACTTCGAAGCATTCAACAACCCACACGTAGAGCTCGTGGATCTCAAGCAGACGCCCATCCTGCGCATGACCGAAGACGGGATCGAGACTTCAGAGGGTGTGCGGGAGTTCGACATCGTGGTCTGGGCCACCGGCTTCGACTTCGGCACCGGAGCCCTGGCGCGCATGGGGATCCGTGGCCGGGACGGTGTGGCGCTGGTCGACCACTGGGCCGACGGGCCGAGGACGTTCCTCGGCGTCCAGACCGCCGGCTTCCCGAATTTCTTCTTCCCCGGTGGGCCGCACGCGGCAGCGGGCAACAACCCGAGGTACAACGGCGACCAGGTGGACTTCATCACTGACACGCTCGTCTACCTCCGGAGCAACGGCTTCGAGACGATCGAGGTCACCTCCTCGGCCGAGGACACGTGGACCGACATGATCGATCGGTGGGCCACCAGGGCGCCCTCGTTCGGGGAGAGCAGCTACTACTTCGGGAGCAACATCCCCGGAAAGCCTCGCAAGTACCTGCTGAACTCCGCCGGACGGCCGAAGCTCTTCGCCGAGATCGCCAGGGTGGCCGAGACCGATTACCAGGCGTTCACGCTGTCGCGTTCGTCGGACCGCAGGTCTGCCGAGGTCTGAGGAGGCCGGGCGCCTGACGCCGTCAGACCGTCGCGACCGGCGTCAGGGGCGAGCCCACCGCGCCGGGCAGGCGCAGCGGCGGCGCAGTGAGCAGGAACCGGCTGCGATCATGGTCCCGCAGCCACGTCGCGAGCTCGTGGAGGTACCACATCTCACCGAGGGGGACGCCGAGCCGGAACAGGCAGAGGTGGTGGATCGGCAGGAACGAATGCCGGCTCTCGTCACGGTCCTTGCCGACCATCCCCTCCACGGCATAGTTGTCCGCCACCAGTGCCGAAATCTGCGAATCGCTGATCCACTGCAGCAACGACTCGTCCCGGGCGTCCAGGTAGGTGCACAGGGTGTGGATCTTCACCGGGTCCGGGTTGCGCTGCATGTTGAGGACCTCGGTGGCGAATCCGGTATGGAGCAGCAGCATGTCACCGGGCTCGACCACGACGTTGTCGGCAGCCATGATCTCCTGGAGCGTCTTCAGGTCGACGCCGCGCCAGTCGTGGCCCAGGTGATGGGCCAGGTCGACGATGACGCCCCTTCCCTGGACGCCCGCATACGCCATGTGCTCCAGGCCCAGGTGGCGGGCGAAGGAGACATGGTGGCCGCCGTCCCCCTCTGCGTCAGGCTTCGGACCCACCAGGTCCTCTCCGGCGCGGTACCCGTTGTAGTACATCGCCTCCTCGACCCCGTTGCCTTCGGCGTCGAACTCGGCTCCGACGTGTGCCAGTGAGTCCCACTGCGTCGAGTACTGCAACCAGAGGGTCACCATGTCGTCGGCCCACACGTCGACGTACTTCGGGTCACCGAATTTCTCCATCGTGCGCATGGGGATGTTGAAGAAGGTGCCGGGGTTGCCGTCCATGTCCTCGGTCGGCGCCAGGATCGGGGGGTGACGGCGCTGATTCAACGCGGTGCCACCCGGGTAGTCGAGCGGCAGACTGAGGCAGAAGCTGATGCCGGCCTCGACCTCCCGCACCCCCTGGAGGACCTTTTCGGGGGTCAACAGGTTGATGCGGCCGAGCTCGTCGTCGTCGCCCCAGTCCCCCCAGGTCGAACCCGGCGGGCGTTGCTTCCAGCGCTTCGTCACGGTCACTTCTCCTCCTGGCCCCGGCGAACCGCGGCCCGCTGTGCGCGTTGCCTGTACCGACCGGTTGGTCTACACTCGCGCCGCAGGGTAGCGCGTGCGCGCACGGCCGGTCAGGTGATTCGGAACGAGATCTTGCGCCCCAGCGCAGGAAGGCCACAACCATGACAGAGAAGCAACTTGTCGTCTCCGCCGACGGGCACATCCTGGAGCCCGTCGACCTCTTCGTCACCCGCCTGCCCAAGCACCTGCGGGACCGGGGGGTCTGGGAGGACGACTTCGAGATCGAGCCGCTCGTCGAGGGCGGAGCCCGGATCTTCCGGCGGTTGCACACGCCGGGGTTCGAAGGCTGGACGATCTCGCGGTACCGCCAGACCGGCGGTCGGATGCCCGAGGGGGACCCCGAGACGATCCTCGAGGACCTCGCGCTCGACGGAGTCGACGTCGGAGTGATGCACCCGAACCTGTCGCTGTTCGGGCTCTACTCCGACGACCACGAGCTGTCACTGGCCCATGCCCGCGTGTACAACGACTACATCATGGAGCGGTTCACGCCGTACTTCTCGCGGCTCGCACCGACCGCCCCCATTCCGCTGACCGACGTCGACGACGCGGTGGCCGAGATCGAACGGGTCGCGGCCGGGGGATTCCGTGCGATCCTCCTGCCCGCGACGCCGCCCAAGCCCTATTACTCCCGGGACTTCGACCCCGTCTGGGCGGCGGCCCAGGCGAACGGCGTGCACGTGTTCATCCACACCCAGACCGGTGGGGTGAAGATCAACGACCCCGAGTCCACCACGCTCAAGGTCGTCATGGAGAACGCCGAGCAGGTCAACCGACCGATGACCGAGAAGGCCGCCGCCAAGCGGATGGTCACGCAGGCGATCTACAGCACGATCGTCCCCCAGCAGGTCATCTGCCAGCTCGTCGGTGGTGGCGTGCCCGAGCGCTACCCGGACCTCCACTTCGCCCTGATCGAGTTCAACGCCCACTGGCTGGCGTCGCTGGTGGGCAGCATGGACAAGTGCTGGGTCACCGGAATCGGCCAGGACCCCGACTGGTGGCTGGGCGTCTGGGACGACAGCCGACCCCCCGAGGAGCAGACCGGCATGGCGCAGCTCTTCCGGCTCAACGAGAAGTGGCCGTACCCGCTGATGCCCAGTGAGTACGTCCAGCGCCAGTTCCACGTCTCCTTCCAGGACGACCCCGTGGCGGTGGCCTGCCGGCACATCACCGGGCTGTCCACGATCGTGTGGGGCAACGACTACCCGCACGCCGAAGGAACGTTCCGTGGCAGCAAGGAGCTCATGGCCCGCCTCTTCGCCGGCGTCCCTGAGGACGAGCGGGCGGCCATGGTCGGTGGCACGCTCGGCGGGCTCCTCGGGTACACCGCTCCGGTGGCCGCGGCAGCGTCCCGGAACTAGAGCACCGCTCCCGAGCCGGCGCCGAACGGGCCGTGGTGAGCACGTACAGCTTCGACGGTCGCGTCGCGGTGGTGACGGGTGCGGGCAGGGGCATCGGCCGGGCTCATGCGCGCCTCCTCGCCGACCGGGGGGCGAGCGTGGTCGTCAACGACCTGGGCGGCTCCATGGAGGGCCTTGGAGCGGACGCCGACGTGGCCTCTGCCGTGGTGGCGGAGATCGCCGCCGCAGGCGGCACCGCCGCCGCGAACGGCAGTGACGTGGCCACACCCGAAGGCGCCCAGGCCCTGATCGACACGGCGATCGAACAGTTCGGACGCCTCGACATCCTCGTCAACAACGCCGGCATCATCAGGTGGGCCGGGTTTCCCGAGGCCGACTCCGACAATCTGGCCCGTCATCTGGCCGTGCACACGGTCGGGTCGTTCAACACCGCCCGCGCCGCCTGGCCGCACATGGCCGAACAGGGCTACGGCCGGATCGTCATGACGACTTCCTCGGGGATCTTCGGCCTGCCGAAGAACCTCTCCTACGCCACCGCCAAGGCCGCCGTGATCGGGCTCACCCGCAGCCTGACGACGGCCGGCGCTGCCCACGGGATCAAGGTCAACCTCATCGCACCGGCAGCCTTCACGCGGATGGCGGGACAGTCGACCACCGATGCTGACTCGCCCGGCCACGGTGCCGAGCCGTCGCCGATGTCATCCGACCTCGTGGCGCCGATGGTGGCCTTCCTCGCCCACGAGGCGTGCCCCGTCAGCGGGGAGATCTACGCGGCCGGCGCCGGACGGTTCTCCCGCATCTTCATCGCCTCCACCCCCGGGTACGTCCATCCGGGACCGAGGCCGACGGTCGAGGACATCGCCCTGCACTGGGACGCGATCAACGACGAGACCGGTTATTCCGTCCCCGCCGACCTCATGGCGTGGTCGGCGTCCTTCATGGAGCACCTGCCCCCGGCCGGTCCCGGACCGGCTGCTTCGTAGCCGTGGACTTCTCGCTCGACGAAAGGGAGCAGGACCTGGTCGACCTCTGCCGCGACTACGCCCAGCGGGAGATCGCCCACCGTGCACCGCTGGCGTGGGAGGAGGCGCGCTGCCCGACCGACCTGCTCCGCGAGATGGGAGCGCTGGGGCTCCTGGGCATCCTGGTCCCGGAGGAGTGGGGCGGGATCGGCATGTCGACGATCGGCTTCGTGGCCGCCATGGAGCAGATCGGGTTGGCGGACCAGTCGGTCGCGGCGGCGTGGCAGGCCCACGCCACGATCGGGTCGTTACCCCTGTACCTCTTCGGCAACGATGCGCAGCGGGAGCGTTGGCTGCGCCCGCTGGCCGAGGGACGCATGCTCGGAGCGTTCGGCCTCACCGAGCCCGACGCAGGCTCCGACGCTCGCGGGATCCGCACCACCGCCCAACGGCGTGACGGTGGCTGGCTCATCAACGGTCGGAAGACCTTCATCTCCAATGCGGGAACGGACATGTCATTCGGAGTGACCCTGCTGGCCCGGGTGGAGTCGGACGAAGGTTCGCCTCCGGCCTATGCCAGCCTCGTGGTCGAGAAGGACACGCCGGGCTTCACGATGGGACCGAAGATGCGGGGCATCGGCTGGCGCGGCCTCGACACGCGCGAGCTGTACCTGGACGACGTGTGGGTCCCCGACGAACATCTCATCGGTGATCCCGACATGGGACTCGGCCAATTCCTCCGCACGCTCGAAGTCGGACGCATCTCGGTCGCGGCGTTGTCACTCAGCCTGACCCAGGCCGTGCTCGACATGGCAGTCGAGTACGCCGGCCACCGGGTCCAATTCGGGCAACCGATTTCGAAGTTCCAGGCGGTGCAGTTCAAGCTCGCCGACATCGCGACCGAGCTGGAGGCGGCTCGCTGGCTCACCTATCGGGCCGCCTTCCTGCGCGACAGCGGTCAGCCGTTCCAGAAGGAGGCGGCGATGGCCAAGATGAAGGCCAGTCGAGTGGCGGCCTGGGCGGCATCGGAGGCGGTCCAGATCCATGGGGGCCTCGGCTACATGCTCGAGACACCCGTGGCGCGCTTCTACTGCGACGCCAAGGTGCTCGAGATCGGTGAGGGCACCAACGAGATTCAGCACCTGGTCATCGCTCGTCAGTTGGGTTGCTGATCTACACCGCGACCAGTCGCCTGATGGCCTCCGTGATGTCGTCGCGGTCCGGGAGCCACGCTCGCTCCAGCTCCGGGGCATAGGGCGGCGGAGTGGCGGCAGCGCCGATGCGCTCAATCGGCGCATCGAGGTCCCAGAAGCCATCCCGGGCGACGGTGGCGGCGATCTCCGCTCCGATGCCGAACGGGACCACCGCTTCGTGGGCGATGAGCAGCCGGCTCGTCTTGTGCACCGATTCGAGGATCGGCGCCATGTCGAGGGGGGCGACGGTCCTCAGATCGATGACCTCGACGGAGATCCCCTCCTCCGCCACACGCTCGGCGGCGGCGATCGCCTCGTGGACCATCCGCGAGACGGACACGACGGTCACGTGGGCCCCAGCGCGCACGACCGCGGACTTGCCGATCGGCAGGACGTGGTCGGAGGGTGGCTGGGGCCCCTTCATGCCGTAGAGCAGCCGGTTCTCAATGAAGATGACCGGGTTCGGGTCCTGGATCGCAGCACGGAGAAGGCCGTAGGTGTCGGCCGGTGTCGACGGCATGACCACGGTCAGCCCGGGGATGTGGGCCAGCAGGGCTTCGAGGCTCTGCGAATGCTGACTTCCCGAGGAGCGCCCTGCGCCGAACTGGGTCCGCACCGTCAGCGCCATCTCCGCCGCCCCGCCGGTCATGAAGGGCAGCTTCGCCGCCTGGTTGAGCAGCTGGTCGAAGCACACACCCAGGAAGTCGAGGTACATCAGCTCGACGACAGGGCGCATCCCCGCCATCGCCGCACCCACCCCGAGCCCGATGATCGCCGTCTCGGATATCGGGGTGTCCCGCACCCGCGCGCCGAACCGATCGGCGAGTCCACGGGTCAGCCCGAAGACGTTGCCCCCGGCGGCGACGTCGATGCCGGCGATGAACACCCGTTCGTCTTCCGAGAGCTCGATCTCGAGCGCCGTGCGGATCGCGTCCATGGTGCGGAACACGGAAGCGTCGCCACGTACCGCCGGCGGCTCCGCCCGTTCGGGTCGAACCCGGACGACGAAGTCGGTCAAGGTTGCCCCGTCCGGGCTGGCGAGCCCGCGCGCCTCTTCGACGGCCCGGTCGAGCTCCTCGGCGATGGACGCCCCGAGGGCCTTGATCTCGTCGTCCCCGACTCCGGCTTCCCGAAGTCGGCGCTCGTGGGCGAGCAGCGGGTCGCGGGCCTGCCACGCCTGCACCTCATCCGGCGATCGGTAGCGTTCGGGATCCCCTTCGTAGTGGCCGTGCCAGCGATAGGTCGCGGCCTCGACGACCGCGGGACCCTGACCCGAGCGCGCCGCCAGGACCAACTGCTCCATCGTCGCTGCCGTCGCGGCGACGTCGTTGCCGTCGACCGAGAAGTATGGAATCCCGTAGCCCCCGGCCCGCAGCTCGAGCGACGCCCCATGCTGGGTGGATGCCGGGGAGAACTCCGCATAGCCGTTGTTCTCACAGAAGAAGACAACTGGCAGATGCCACACCGCGGCGAGGTTCATCGCTTCGTGGAACGCCCCCTGCGCGGGTGCACCGTCACCGAAGAACGCCACCACCACGTTCCCGTCGGCTCGCAGTTGCGCCGCCTGCCCCGCACCCACGGCGATCGGCAGCCCGGCCGCCACGATCCCGTTCGCTCCGAAGATGCCGAGGGTGGGGTCCGCGATGTGCATGGAGCCCCCGCGGCCGCGGTTCGTCCCTTGGTCCCGGCCCATCAGCTCGGCGAACATGCCGGTGGGGTCCAGGCCCTTGGCCAGGCAGTGGCCGTGCCCGCGGTGGGTCGAGGTGATGACGTCCGTGGGTGTGAGGGCCCAGCACGCACCCACCGCCGTGGCCTCCTGTCCGATGGAGAGGTGCACGAAGCCGGGAACCTCGCCGTCACGGTAGAGCGCCGCCACCCGCTCCTCGAAGCCGCGGATCAGCACCATGCGCCGGTGCATCTCGGTGAGGTCTTCCACCGGAAACCGGGAGCTCGGGGGCGGGTCGGAGGGCACGAAGTGTGTATTGTACTGGTCGGTACAACAAAGGAAAAGCGATGATCGATCAGATCGAGATTCCCGCATCGTTCCCGGACCCCGGCACGGTCTCGGGGAAGCGGGTGGTGATCACCGGGGCCAGCCGAGGGTTGGGTGCCCTCCTCGCCCACGCCTTTTCGCACGCCGGTGCCTCGGTCGCGCTCGTGGCGCGCACGGAGCGGGACCTCAAGTCCGTCGCCGAAGCGCTCCCTGGGCCGTCCCTGGTGCTCAGCGGTGACGTGACGGACGAGGACTTCAACGAGGCCGTGGCCGACGCCACGGTGACGGAGTGGGGTGGTGTGGACGTGTGGATCTGCAACGCCGGGATCTCGCCGATCGTGGCCGGCCCGAGGCAGACCGACGTCTCCATCTGGCGCCAGGTCCTGGAGGTCAACCTCACGGGCGCGTTCCTCGGCGCACGCGCCGCGGCCCGGGTCATGAGTGAGGGCGGCCGGCTGATCTTCACGGGCTCGGTGCTCGGGGAGAGGCCACGGAAAGGGCTCAGTGCCTACAGCGCGTCGAAGGCCGGGTTGGTCGGTGTCGCCAAGGGTCTCGCGCTCGACCTGGCCCCCGTCGGGATCACCGTGAACGTCGTGGCTCCCGGGTGGTTCGACTCGCCGCTGGCCGACGGATGGGTGAAGAGCCCCGAGCTCTCGGCCTCGATCACCGGACACACCGCGCTCCGCCGCTGGGGAGCCCCCGCCGACCTGACCGGCGCGTACCAGTTCCTGGCCTCGGACGCATCCGCGTTCATCACGGGCACCGTGCTCAACGTCGACGGTGGGTATCTGCTGGTATGACGCCACCGCGACGGGTCGTGGCGATCACGGGAGCGGGCGGTGCGCTCGGCGCGGCGATATCAGCGCGGCTGGCGAGCGAGCCCGCGACCGACCTCGTGCTGAGCGATGTCAGCGCGACGTCGCTCGACGCGACCGTGGAGGGCCTTCCCGCCCAGGCCTCGGTCGAGACAGTGATCGCCGACGTGAGCGACCTCGCCCAGGTGGAGTCCGTCATGACCCTGGCGACGAAGCGATTCGGCCACCTCGATGTGGTCGTCAGCAATGCCGGCGTCCTCTCCTCCAACGGGCGCATCCACAATCTGGACACCGAGGAGTGGGAGCGCGCGTTCCGGATCAACCTCCTCGGCGCGGTCAACAACATCCGCGCCGCGGTTGGAGTCATGCGCCCGCGGGGCTCGGGATCCATCATCCTGACCGCGTCGGTCTCCGGGTTGACGGCGTGGTCACATGCCGCTCCGTACTGCGCCACGAAGGCCGCCGTCATACAGCTCGCGAAGGTCGCCGCCGTCGAGTATGCGCGCGACGGAATCCGCGTCAACTGCGTATGCCCGGGGACGTTCGAGTCCGCCATTCACGCGGAACTTCCCCCTGATGCTCTCGCCACGATCGCCGGGAAGCATCCTCTCGGACTCGGAACCGCGGCCGACCTCGTGGGGGCGTACTCCTACCTGGCGAGCGACGCGTCGCGCTGGACCACAGGATCCGCGATCGTGGTCGACGGTGGATACTCGGCACCATGAGGCAACAACGTGTGTACCTAGGAGGGATTGGTGATGCCTCGCATGAAGATCTCGGCAAATGGCCGTGCCACGTCCCGGGCCGACAGAGGACCGCCCGCCTTCAGCCACAGGTACGTGTAGTTGTGCATCCCGAGCCAGGCCATGGCCGTCAGCCTCGGCTGCAGGTCGCGGAAGTCACCGGATTCGACGCCCGCCTGGAGGACGTCCTCGACCCGTCGTTCGTACTGACGGCGCCGCTGGCGGAATTGCTCGGCTCGTTCTCCGGTGAGCGCAGGGAACTCATGGAGGAAGACCCAGACGTGATCCGGGTACCGGTGGATCACGTCGAGCAATTCAGAACCGAGCATTGCCAGCTGATCGGGCGGCGAGCCCCCCGCCTCCGCCACCCGGTCGGCGCCGAGCATGACCTCGTCCATCACTCGGTCGTGGATGGCGGCGAGCAGCTCCTCCTTGGAGCCGATGTAATGGTAGAGGGCGCCCTTTCCCAGATCGTTCGCAACGCAGAGTTCCGTGATGCCCGTCGCGTGATAGCCACCCCGGGCAAAGACACGCGCCGACGTATCGACGATCGCTTCGCGGCGGGCCTCCCAGTTCGCCCTGCGCCGAGTGTCCCCGGTCCCGTCCGCCCGTGTCATTGGTAGCGAGGTTAGCGGTCCGTCGACCGGACGGACGGCTTCTCATTCACACGATGACAGCCTTCGGGGCGCCGGCACCCACCCGCTCCGACCCGTCCGGACTGGCTCGGCGTCGCGGAGCCCTGGCCGGCTCCGCGACCGTGCGAGCAGTGATTGAGCGGACGGACCTCCTCGTCGAGATGCCGGCCGCGAGGGTGCGCCGATGACGATCCCGGTCACGACGTCTGCGGACATGAACTGGTTCGCCGTGCTGGCGCACCACGCGTCGCGTGCACCCGAGAAGGTGATCACGGTGTTCGAGGGCGAGGCCACGACGTACGGGGAGATGGCCGCACAGGCCATTGCCCTGGCCGGCGGTCTGTCGGAGCGTGGCGTCGGCCAGGGCGACGTCGTGGCCCTCCTGTCCTTCAACTGCCCGGAGTTCCTCCAGACGATCTTCGCCGCCAATTACCTCGGGGCCGTTGCCATGCCCATCAACTGGCGACTCGCCGCGCCCGAGGTGCGCTACATCCTGGAGCACTCCGGGGCCCGGGCCCTCGTGTGCGACGAGTCGCTGGTCCAGCTGGCGAACGAGGCCACGCAGGACATGGGATCTGACCTCGTCCGTGCCTGCATCTCGGGCTCTCCCCCGGCCGGATGGGCGGCCCTGGGCGATCTCCGCTCGTCTCCCGGGACGGCTGCACGCGTCCCGGCGGGTGGCGACGACGTCCATCGACTGATGTACACCTCGGGCACCACGGGCCGGCCCAAGGGCGTCATGATCACCCATGCCAACCTGACCTGGAAGAACCTGGCACATCTCGTGGAATTCGGCTTCACCGGCTCCGATCTCGGCTTGGCCTGTGGACCCCTGTACCACGTCGGTGCGCTCGATCTCACGACGACCTCGTTGATCGCCGCGGGTGCGACCATCATCATCCATCGATCCTTCGACGCTCCTCGTGTCGTCGACGAACTCGAGCGATCTCGGGTCACCACGGTGTGGCTGGCACCCGCGATGGTCAATGCGATCATGGCGCTGCCCGACATTGAGCAACGAGATCTGTCGTCGGTGCGCGTCGTCATCAACGGTGGCGAGAAGATGCCGATCCCGCTCATTGAGCGGATCCAACGAGTGTTCTCGTCAGCGTGGTTCGCGGACGCGTACGGCCTGACCGAAACGGTCTCGGGCGACACCTTCCTCGACCGCGACAGCATCGTGAGCAAGCTGGGGAGCGTGGGGCGTCCGTGCCTCTACCTGGAGCTCGACATCTGGGACAAGAGTGGGAGGTCGGTGCGGGCCGGCGAGCACGGGGAGATCGTCATGCGAGGGCCGAAGGTCTTCAAGGGCTACTGGAGGGACCCTGATGCGACCAGCGCGGCGTTCGCCGGTGGCTGGTTCCACACCGGGGACATCGGTGTCCGTGACGAGGACGGATACCTCTTCATCGTCGATCGCCTCAAGGACATGATCGTCTCTGGTGGCGAGAACATTGCCAGTTCGGAGATCGAGCGCGTTCTCTACGAGCACGAATCGGTGATCGAAGCCGCCGTCGTGGGTCGTCCGGACGATCGATGGGGAGAAGTGCCGGTGGCGTTCGTCGTCGTGCGCGACGGCACAACGGTGACGCCGGACGTGCTCCTCGAGCACTGCCGCACCCAGCTGGCGCGCTTCAAGATGCCGAAGGAGATCACGGTGCTCGACGCTCTCCCCCGCAACCCCTCGGGGAAAATCCTCAAGCGTGAGCTCAGACAGGGAGGGTGACCCGAGCGTCCGGACCACACACGTCCGTGCAGCCTCGGTCACTCACTCCCGCTCCGAGGTTCGAGGTTCGAGGTTCCAGCCGGTCGATCACGTCCCGCACGAACTCGACGGCGGCGGCGTGCCCCGCAGTGACCCCGAGGGCGTCTTCGAGCGCAAGCACCTGCGAGAGCCCGGTCATGAGGAGCAGCCCGACGATCGGGGGCAATTGGTCCGGGGTGATCCCGTCGGCCGCCAGCGCAGCCGTCAGCGCCTGGAGCTGGGCGGCGCGGAATCGCTCGGCGTAGCGTGCGATCTCGGCCCGTATCGTCTTTCGGTGGTTGGCCAGAGCGACGAACTCAATCGAGAAGGCGGAGCCGCGTGGGTCGGCGTTCAGCCTCCACAAGGTCCTCAACGACGGGTCCGCAGCCATGGCCCGCTGGAAGCGGGCCAGGTTCTCCTCGGCCCGGCGCCGGAACACCTCGGTGAAGAGGTCGTCCATCGTGCGGAAGTAGTAGTGCACGAGCTGTGGCTTGAGCTCGGCCCTGGCCCCCACCCTCCGTGAGGTGACCGCGGCGTAGCCCTCTTCCAACAGCAGCTGCTCGGCCGCATCGACCAGCCGGGCCCGCGTCTTGGAGTCGGCGGCGCCGATGCGCCGGGGCTGCAAGGAGGACGCCATGCGAACAACTTGCCACACGTCGAGGTGGATGCTCAGCAGTTGCCAAAATCTGCTGCTGTGCTCATCGGCGCGAGCGGCGGGATGTACACCTGACGCTGCCCTGCCGGACATGAGTGGCGCCTCGGCTCTTATCCCCTGACCGGATCGGACAGAAACGCCTGGAGTTTGGCTCGCCGTCTCGTGACGAGCGCTCCGCCCAGCCGCTGACCCCCGATTGCGCAGGCCAGGGCAATCGCGCAGGCCACGGCGATGCCGATCCCGAGGTCGTGGTCCGGCAGCTTCTCGGACAGGCCGTGTGGCGCGGTGAATCCCCACAGGAGCAACGAGGGCGCCAGCATCAGTGACCCCAGGACGGGAACGAGCACGTAGGGCGTGACGACGAGCACCCCCCACCGCGCCAACATCCGCGCGTGGGGACGGCGATGCTCCCACCGATAGCGCAACGGCATCGGGTGGTACGGAAACAGGATCCCGACCCAGGCCGAGACGGCGAGGATGCCGAAGGGAAGGACTCCGATGGCGACGACGGTGTACACGGTGGACAGGAGCGAGTGCTCGAGAAGCCCGCTGATCACGGCCACGACCGCACACACGGGAGTGACCAGGAGCCAAAGCACGATGTTCTTGGCGTAGAGCATCCGGCGGATCATCACTGGGTCCTCCAGCGCGGCGACCGTTCGCCTGGCGTCCGGTCCAAGGGTGTTCGTCGAGGGCACGTCCGAGTACATCCACGCCGCCAGGATCAGCGCGAAGGCCAGCGAGCCGTGCAGGGTGAACACCTTGTCCCTCAACCCCGTGGGGAGGAAGAACCACGCGGAGCTCATGAGCGCTCCGTTGATGGCGATCGTGATCGGGACCTCGTACGGCGGCTGGAACGTGAGGGTGAGCTGATCCCGGACGGCCTCCATCGTTCTTGCCGGAAGCCGAAGATCGCCGCCGTCGAGCATCGCGTCGCGTCGCTCGCCGGCTACGTGCTCAGTGGGTCGGGGTGAGGGGAGCGGCGTGACGATGTCAGCGCACCCGGCGCGGCATGAGGGCCCCTATGAACCAGAAGAGAGGGAGGAAGATGCCGACGATGAACATCACCCAGTGCCCCTTTCGGATGGAGATCACGCCGAGCGTGATGAGGAGGACGAAGTACAAAATGGACCAGAGGGCGATGAAACCGCCGCTGCTGATCGATGCAAGGGGAAGGTTCACGGGTATCCCATCACTCCGAGGCCGGTGTGTCCCGGACGGTTTCGCCACTCTCGCCCAGAGCACGTCTCGAGGCACCCTACCCCAGTTCGTCGCCGGCTCAATGGAACCGGTTGGGCCCGATGGCGGCCTCCCACGTGCACGCGGAGCCACGCTCGCTCCGTCCTGAGGCCACTCCGGGCCAGCCTCAGCCCGGTTCCCGCCGGCGGTAGGTCCGGGACTCCTCAATCAGGAGCTGGGGGTGCCACGCCCATTCGTTGAACGTGGTGGGATCGAGGCGGCTGCGGACACGCTCGGTCATCTGCTCGAAGGTCCCCTGCGGATCGTCTCCGACCATCTCGTACAGGTGGCAGAACCGGGGAGTTCCCGAGGACTCGTGCTCCCAGGGCGTGATCGTACGGTACCCGGGCACCCCCGCCTCGGCGATGTGCCGAAGGTGCACGAAGTCGCCCCAGTCGCGCAGCTCCTGAGCCGATTCGCGCTGCTTCGCCGAAATCAGGACGAGCAGGATCCCCGTGGTCCGTTCCCCCGAGCAGGAGCCCTGTGACGGGCGCGGGTAGCGGACGAGGGGCACGACCGTGGTTGCCGCGGAGGGCGACGCCACCACTCCCCCGTCGCCCTCACCGATCACCACCCCGTCGCAACGCGGGAGGACCCTGGGCAGGCCGTCGTCCGAACTGGTCGCCGGCTCCCAGGTGGAGATCCTCCAGCCTGCTGCCTCGACGGCCGCCGCCCGTTGATCGAGGCCGTCCGGACCGCGGACCATTTCGATGTGCAACCGTGGCGGTTGTCGATCTTCCATCACGCCCCCTTCGTCGATTCCGTCACAGGTACTCCCGCTTGCGCATCCAGACGAGGACGAACCACCCCCAGAGCGGCGGCAGGTACGAGGTGAACATGCGCTGGACGAACGTCGCCGCCACCGCATCGGTCTCGGGAATGCCGGCCGCCGTCAGGCCGAGGATCATCCCCGCCTCCACCACTCCCATGCCTCCCGGCACCGGGGAGACCCCCCCGAGCATGGAGGCGAGGGTGATGACGATGAAGATGGTAGCCAGCGAGAGGTGCTGGCCGAAGGCGTGCAGCGCGGCCCCGAGGGCCAGGGCCACCATGAGCTGGCCCGAGATGGCACCCCCGACGAGCTCGACCAACTTTGCCGGTCGCTTGGCGAGGATCTTCAGGTCCCCCCAGACCTGATGGAGTTTCGGGCGGGCCTTGTCGGCGGCCAGCCGGCGCAGGCGCGGGATGGCGACCGCCACGCCGATCAGGACGACCACGAGCACGATGATGGCCAGGAACAGCCAGATCGCCTTGCCGTGGTCGCCCGAGGCGTTCTGTCCGTCGTTGGAGAAGTCCATGTTGCCCCACGCCAGGGGCAGAGAGATCAGGAAGAGGGCTCCCTTCACGATCCAGCTGATCGTGCTCACCAAGGCCCCTGAGGTCACCGCCTGGGTGGCGTCGAAGCCCTGTTGTTGGAAGAAACGGACGCGGGTGGCGAAGGTGGCCGGCGTTCCCCCGGCCAGCGACGTGAAGGCATTGGCAAATTCGAGAGCCACCACCCGCCCAAAGGGGAGTATTCCGTTCACCGTGCCGATCTCGGACAGTGCGGTGGACGGATAGGCCAGCTGGGCGAGCACGGCGGTCGCTGCCACCCAACCCCAGGCCGCGCCCTTGATGGTGTCGAACGATTGGCCGACCTTGATCAGGACCAGGATCAGGGCCCACCCTCCGACCAGGGTGCCGATGGTCATCACGATGGTCCCCCAGCTGACCCGCTTGGGCTCCGCCAGCTTCGGAACCTCGATCTCGAAGGCCTGGGCCGTCCGAGCGCGCAGGTCCTCGAGCAGTTGCTTGCGGCCCTTCAACGCCGTCGAGACCGCCCGGTCGAGGCTGGCCCGGCGGAGATGCGTGAGGGCGGGCGCCACCGCTTCCTTCGGGAGCACCCGCCGCGCCGCAGCAGCCGTCCGCTCGGGCCCGGCCACGAGAGCGGCCGCGGCCAGGGCGCCGGCGAGATCCGTGTCCAGGCGCTCCTCGGTCGGGCCCTGCGCGGCGGTGCGGAAGTCGACCAGCGAGACTCCGGGCCCGGCGGGGTCGACCACGACCGTCTTCCCGCTCAGCGCCCCGTGGGTGATCCTGGCGCGCCGCAGCACGAGCATCGTGGCGAACAGGGCGTCCAACGCCTGGTCGCTGAGCATCGTCTCCTCGAGCTCGTCCAGGCGGGTGCCGGCCGGAGGCCGGATCGCCAGGGCCGCATCCCGGCTCGGACCGCCGATGCCGGCGACCAACACATGCGCGGCCGTCACGCCGGCCCGCTCCGCCAGCAGGGTCATGTAGGCCTCGTGTTCGACCTGTTGGATGCGGGAGAACGAGAGGGCCGGCCCGGAGTCTCGATAGAAGAGGAAGCGCCCGGCTTTCGACAGCAACTGGGCGTCCGCGGCGTCGCGACCGTAGAGGGAGACCTCCACCGCCCCGCCCTCGGCGTCGGTGCCGGAATAATGGGCCACCCCCCACACCTGGTGCCCGGCGGGCGCCAGGGTGCTCACCCGCACGCCGAGGTCGTCCAACACGACGGCCAGCTCCTCCCCCGAGGGCAGGCCGAGGGGCGACCGTAAGACGAGGTGGACGAAGGCCGCGGCGCCCCACCCGAGCGCCACGCTGGCTGCCACGTTCACCGGGAGCCCGTCACCGGCCACCACCGTCGCCACAGCCGCCAATCCGATGACGAGCTCCACCAGGCGCTGCACCGGCCGGGACAGGTACGGGAGCGCGGCCATGGTCACCGCCACCGCGACAGCCACGATCGCGACCGGGTAGTCCAGGTTGTACCCGGCCAACGACGCGTCGTGCGGGCGACCTCCGGTCGTTCCGAAGACGATCCACATGAGTGCCGAGAAGGCGAGCGCCACCAGTCCGGCCGCGGCCAGGTCCCGCAGGACGACCCGACGCCGCGACAGCAGCGCGACCGTTCCCAGGATCACGACCAGTCCAAAGGATCCCAGGACGTAGACGGTCGTGACGAGCCAGTGGATGCCGTTGGGGGGCGGGCTGATGAAGTGCAGGATCTTGTGCTCCGGGACCGGATCGACATGGGTGATCGCCAGTCCGATCAGGACCACCACGACAGCGGTGCCCAAACGGAATCCGTCCGAGCCGCGTCGCCGGCGTGCCCCGTCACCTTCGGGAGCGAAGACGACGGAGCGCCAGGCCCGGCGGTGGATGGGCTGGTTCAAGGGGGCTCCCCCCCTGACGGTCCGGGCCTCGACGCTCATGACGGTCAGAGACTATGGCGGCCGGCGGTTCCGATCGGTGACTTCGGGGCACGACCGTTCGAGGCGTCGCTCCGCACCACATGGCGGGCGTCCGCCCGTCTCGGAGTCGTTCGATCGCCTCTCTGCCGGGACGGCAGCGACGCATATCATGGCCGGATCGATCGGCAATTTGGATTGACGTGCGCCACCGGCACGCTTCGAGGCTCCTGCCCCGCGGGCCTCGACGGACAGGGGTGATGCCTGCATGACCGAACGTGATCAGGACAGCCGACAGCCGGTCGTCGTGGCCGACCCCTCGGATCAGCGGTTCCCCGCGTTCTCGCCGGACGTCCTCGAAGAGCTCACCGCCTTCGGGGGGTTCCGTGAGGTGGCGGCCGGGGAGGTCCTCTATCGAGCCGGCGAGCCGAGCGGGGCCTTGTACGTGCTGATCGAGGGAGGGATCGAGATCGTCCGGGACGACGAGTCCCAACAGCTGGTGCTCGCCTACACGGCCGGGCAATTCCTGGGGGAGCTGGGGTTGCTGACCGGCCAGCGCACCTTTCTCACGGCTCGATCCACCCACGAGGGGACGGTGCTGGTCATTCCCCACGATTCGTTCCGACGACTGATGGCGACGAGGCCGGCCATCTCGGACACCATCGTCGGCGCCCTGATCGCCCGGAGGGAGACCCTGCGCACGACCTCGGCCGCCGAGACGGTGCAGATCATCGGCTCGCGCTTCTCACCAGAGGCCCTCGCACTCCGAACCTTCGCCGCCCGGAACCGCCTGGCGCACACGTGGATCGACCTCGAGGAGGCGGAGGACGTCGAGGCACTGCTGGCCAGCAAGGGCATCCTCGTCGGCGACTCCCCCGTCGTGATCACGCCAACCAGGAAGATCCTCCGACGCCCCACGCCTGGTGAGTTCGCGGAGGAACTGGGGCTCACCTACCATCCCGTCCCCGGGCGCACCTTCGATCTGGTGGTCATCGGCGTCGGGCCTGCCGGTCTCGCCGCCTCGGTCTATGGAGCCTCAGAAGGTCTCGACACCGTCTCGCTCGACGCGGTCGGACCAGGTGGCCAGGCCGGTTCCAGCTCTCGCATCGAGAACTACGCGGGTTTCCCCAACGGGATCTCCGGGGGCGATCTCACGGCCAGAACGGCGGTCCAGGCCCAACGACTCGGAGCGTGGCTCGTGAGTCCGTGTGAGGTGTCCGGTTTGCGCGTCGAGAACGGATTTCACGTCGTGTCACTGGTCGACGAGAGCGAGATTCCGGCTCGGGCGGTCATCGTTGCCACGGGAGCCCGGTACCAGCGTTTGGCCATCACCGATCTCGAGCGATTCGAGGGCAACGGCGTCTATTACGCAGCGACCGACCTCGAGGCGCGATCGTGCAGCGGTTCTGAAGTCGTGATCGTGGGCGGCGGGAACTCGGCGGGGCAGGCCGCGATCTACCTGAGCCAGGGTGGAAGCAGGGTCTCGATCGCGGTGCGCCGATCCGACCTGTCGAGGAGCATGTCGAAATACCTCATCGATCGAATCGAGGCGGATGCGGCGATCGAGGTCCTCGCCGAGACAGAGGTCAGGGCACTCGACGGGTCCGAGCACCTGGAAGCCGTGGTCCTCGAGCACACACCATCCGGACGCCGCCACACCAAGCACTGCGCCGCGCTCTTCTGCTTCATTGGGGCGGAGCCCGCCACGTCGTGGCTCCAGGGCGCGGTGGCGCTGGACGAGAAGGGATTCATCGTCACCGATCGTGCGATTCCCGCCGACGCACTCGACCATCCCATCTTTGCCGAAAGGGATCCGCTGCCGTTCGAGACGTCCGCACCAGGAGTCTTCGCCGTCGGGGACGTCCGGCTGGGGTCCATGAAGCGGGTCGCTGCTGCCGTCGGGGAGGGTTCGAGCTCGGTACGGGCTGTCCACGAGTACCTCACCATGAACGCCTGATCCGGCAGGTTCGGAATGGTGGGATCGCTGTTCCACCGTCCGGTGTCGTTCCTGAACAGCCTTGCTCGGATGCGGCGATAGCGAGTGAGGTGACCTCCCACCTCTTCATGGAGCGTCGTGTCACTCCCCTCGCCCGCAGGTCAGCCGAGCATGTACCCGCCGGCATCGACGACGACCGACTGACCGGTGATCGTGCGGCTCTCGTCGCTGGCCAGGAACAGTGCAAGGTTGGCGACGTCGGTCGGGGTCGAGATGTCGTGCAGCGCCACTCCCGAGAGGAGCTTGGCCCGGTGCGTCTCGTAGTCGACGTCTCTCTCGGCGGCGGTGCGGCGGGCCCACGCCTCCCAGAGCTCGGTGTCGATCCCACCCGGGACGATGCAGTTGCAGCGGATCCCGTAGGGACCCACTTCGAGCGCAACGGTCTTGGTGAAGGCCCGGAGCGACGCCTTCGCCGTGACGTAGTGTGTCTTGCGTGGTATCCCGGCCAGCCCTGCGGTCGACGAGAAGTTGAGAATCACACCAGAGCGCCGCTCCAGCATGGACTGCCTGAGGACCTCGCGGGTGCACAGCATCGCGGCAGTGACGTCGATGGCGATCGTCGCATTCCAATTCTCGAGCGTCTGCTCCCATACGTAACAGTCCGTCCCGGGCGCGGCGGCGTTGTTGCACATGATGTCGACCTTGCCGAACTCGGCGACGGCGCGGGTGACCATGGCGATCACGTCGTCCTCCTCGGTGAGGTCGGCGCGCATGGCGATGGCACTCTCTCCGCATTTGGCGGCTGCTTCCCGGACGAGCTCCTCTCGACGGGCCGCCAGCAGGACCTTCGCACCGTGGTCGACGAAGAGCTTCGCCAGCACCGGCCCCAGGCCGGTGCCTGCACCGGTGATGATGGCGGTCTTGCCCGCCAGGCGGCCCTCGCTCACGTGCCTTCGCCCCCGAACACCTGTGCAGGGTATCGCCGGTCAATGCCCGTCCGGCGCCGGATCGCCGAAGAGGCGGTCGGAACGACGCCGGATCTCGGTCGGTCGGCCTACTGGGGAGGTGGGGGCGAGAGCCGCTCGGCTCGCAGGGCGGACCGCCGGGCCTTGCCCGCATCGTCGCGCATCGGCTGGTCGGTGTACTCAATGGAGCGAGGCACCTTGTAGCGAGCGACCCGCTCGGATGCGAGTTCCAGCAACTCCTCGATCGGTGCCGCGCGCTCGTCGGCCTCCACGATGGCGTGCACGATATTGCCCATCTCCTCGTCGGGCAGACCGATGACGATGACGGACAGGACGGCAGGATGCTCCTGGAGAGCCGCTTCGACCTCTGCGGGGTAGACGTTGGCGCCGCCGGTGAGGATCATGTCCTGCATCCGGTCACCCAGGTACAGGTAGCCGTCTTCGTCCAGGCGGCCCACATCGCCCAGGGACTCCCATCCTCCCTCTCTCGTCCGGGCCGTGGCGCCGACGTAGCGATAGGTCGGTCGCTCCCTCGTCGGGCGCATCCACACCTCGCCCTCCTGGCCTGCGGGAGCCTCGTTCCCGTCGAGATCGCAGATCATGATCGATCCCGGCAGCGGACGGCCCACCGAGCCGCGGTGAGCGAGCCATTCGGTGCCCGTGATAACGGTGGCGGCCTGCGCCTCGGTGCCGCCGTACAGCTCGAAGATCCGTTCGGGCCCGAGCCAGTCGATCCACACCTGCTTGAGCCACTCCGGGCACGGCTCCGCCAGGTGCCACACCGACCGGAGGGATGACAGATCGTGTGAGTTGCGGACGTCCTCAGGCAGTCGCCAGATCCGCTTCATCATCGTCGGGACGAGGTAGACGGTGTCCGCTTGGTAGCGGTCGATGGCGGCGAGCGTGGCTTCGGCGTCGAACCGAGGCAGCACCACGACGTGGCTCCCGGCCAGCCATGCGGAGCACGACCACACGATCGGGCCGTTGTGGTACAGCGGGGCGGGAACGACCATGCACCCGTCGGCCGTGCCGAAGAGTGGCGGCGCATCCTCGTCGTACGTGGCGGGGTCACCGGACACGATCAGCTTCGGGCGTCCGGTGGATCCACCAGACGTGGGTGCCTTCCATGCTGGCGAGGTGACATCGGGCAGTGGGGCGTCGGGCAGGCCCGGATCAGCCTGGTAACCGGGCCCGATGGTGCGACGGCCTTCCGCGAACTCAGGGGGAACGCCGATGACCGCACTGGGATCGGCCAGTTCCAGGATGGATCGGATCTCCGGCTCCGGCAGCCTCGACGAGATCGGCTGGGGAACAGCACCGATCTTCCAACAGGCCGCGAAGGCGACGTACCAGTCCGTCGAATTGGGCAGTGCGATGGTCACCATGTCCCCGAGCCCCACTCCGCCGGCGGCGAGATCCCGAGCCAGGCGATTCGCCGCCGACTCCAGCTCGCCCCGGGTCAGGCTGTGCCCGGCACAGGTGATGGCAACTCGGTCGGGGTCCCGCTCGGCCAGTGCTGTCACGCGCCGGCCGTAAGAGACGAGCCCCATGGCCAGCACAGTACAGGTGGCGGTCCCGGACATTCGCTCTGGTCCGGCCGCCATCCACCGCACCGCCGGCTGGACCCAGGGACCGCGATCGAGACACGTCCCCGACACGTCGATCCTCACGCCGCGAGCCGGGAGGGGCGCAGGACATCATGCACCCTCGGTCCGGCATTTGGGGCGAGCCAAAGTCGCAGACGGAGCCTGACGCGATCGCACCAAAATTAACTGACACGGCTGTCAGGTACGGGATATATTGCGGCAGCCGGGAAGGTCTCGTCAGTATTTCCTGAACGGTATGGGCCGAGTCGGAGGGTGGTACATGGAATTCCAGGGGCAGGCGCCGCACCGTCGGGGCATGAGGGACGGAGCCGAGAGCCGAGAGCCACTGCGAGCGAGGCGCGGCATCGCTGCCGTCGGACTTGCGGGTGTGTTGCTCGCGCCGTTGGCCCTGACGCTCTCCTCCACCGGGACCGCGGGGGCAGCGTCGTCCGACGTGAACCCCAATGGAGTGCTCAAGTACGGCTTCGACCTCAACAACGAATTCAGCAACGACTTCGCGCCGGCAACCGAGGAGAACGACTGCTCGTACACCGTTACCTCGAACATCTACCAGTCGATGACGACCCCGGGGAACAGCGCCATCGCCGGTGGGGTGGCCCAGAGCTGGACCGTCTCCAACAACAGCTCCACCATCACCTTCACGATCCGGCCCGGCCTCGAATTCTCGAACGGCCAGCCGGTGACCTCGGCAGACGTGGCGGCCAGCCTGAACCACACCAAGACCAGTCCCCTGCGCTCGTCGCTGTTCGCCATCTCGAGCATCCAGACACCTGATCCCTCGACCGTGGTGGTCAATCTCGACAAGCCCACCGCCGGAGACTTCCTCTGGGCGATGTCCTACGTCGACGGCCAGATCTACCCGGCCAACGCCACCTCGACCCAATCGAAAACACCGGTGGGCGCCGGACCCTTCGTCCTGAAGAGCTATCAGCAGGGCTCGTCGATCGTGCTCACCAAGAACCCCAAGTACTGGGACTCGAAGGCCTACCCGCTGGGAGGCATCGACTTCACCCAGGTCACGCAGGGGCCCGAGGCGGCCACCGCCCTGACCTCGGGTGCGGTCGACATGATCGAGGTCGAGCCGCAGAACTACCCGCAGCTCAAGGCCGACTCGAACATCGGGATCTCGGTCACCAAGTCCTACGACGCCATGGAGATCGAGCTGCGCCAGAACACGGGACCGTTCGCCAACGAGCAGGTCCGTGCCGCGCTCGAGTACGCGGTCAACCGGGCAGCAGTGAACAACGTCGTCTTCGACGGACTCGGCGCTCCCGCCTACCAGCCCGTGCCATCGTGGTCGCCCGGCTACTCCAAGTCGCTCGGTATCCCCGATCCCTATGATCCCGCCAAGGCCAAGGCCATGCTGAAGGCGGCCGGCTTCCCCAAGGGCGTGAGCTTCAGCTTGATCATCCCGTCGGGAGACGCCACCTACGCCCGTGCGGCCGCCCTGCTCCAGTCGGAGATGGCCTCGGCGGGGTTCACGGCCAACCTGCAGCAGATCCCCGGGGCCGACTTCCTCACCGACGTCTACATCAAGAAGCAGGGTGATGCGCTCCTCAGCGAGCAGCTCACCAACGGGGCCGACCTGTCGAACGCCTACGAGGCCATGTTCGAGCCCTCTGGCTTCCCGGCCAACGGCCTGGGCTCGGTGAACCAAGCGCTCACGCCCCTGATCGAACAGGCCAATGCATCACTCAGCCCGAGCCTGCAGGGTCCGTTGATGCAGCAGATCGACAAGACGGTGATTCAGCAGGGGCTGTTGGTCCCGATTGCCTTCATGCCGTCGATCGTCGCCTACAACAAGAACCGGGTCGGAGGGAGCGTGGTCGCCCCGATCGGGCAGTGCCGTTCGAACCTGGCCGGCGTCTACATCAAGAAGTAGTTGCTGGCCGGGATCCTGCAGCGACATTGCCAAAGGTGGAAGTTGTCCGGCATCACCGGATCCGGGCGAGTTAGGCGACGGCAATGGCTTCCGGCGGTGGCGGCTCCCTTCTGACGTTTGTCGTCCGCAGGCTTCTCATCACCATCCTGCTGCTCTTCCTCATCACGTTGGGCGTGTACTCGCTCATCCTCATCCTTCCCGGGAACCCAGCCATCGCCCTGGCCGGGGGCACCAAAGCGACACCCTCCGAAATTGCCAAGATCACGGCACAGCTCCACCTCAACGAGGGCTTCTTCGCGCAGTACTGGAACTGGCTACGGGCGGCGTTGCAGGGGAATCTGGGCAACTCGCTGTTCAACAACGAGACGGTGGCGTCGGGCATCGCCGCACGATTCCCCGTCACACTGAGCGTGGCGGTCGGGGGGATGTTCGTCGCCATCGTGATCGGCATCCCGGCAGGCGTCCTGTCCGGCCTGCACCAGGGCACGGCCCGGGATCGCATGGTCACCGTGGGTTCGAGCATCGCCGTGGCCATACCCGACTTCTGGCTCGCCATGATCCTCGTGATCGTCTTCGCGGTGAAGCTGGAGTGGCTGCCCGCACTCGGCTATACCCCGTTCACCCAGTCTCCGGCCGAGTGGTTCCAAGACCTGCTCCTGCCGTGGCTGGCACTGGGCATCGGCGGGTCGGCGGTCATCGCTCGCCAGGTGCGGGGCGCACTCGTCGACACGTTGGATCAGGACTACATGCGCACCGCCGTCGCCAAGGGTCTCAGTCCCCGTATGGTCGTTGGAAAGCACGCCCTCAAGAACGCCCTCAGTCCCGCCGTCACGGTCATCGGGATCCAGTTCGGCTACCTGCTCGGTGGCACGCTGATCATCGAGCAGATCTTCTCCCTACCCGGGCTCGGCACCTACATCATCCAGGCCATCAACGACAAGGACATCCCCGAGATCCAGGGTGTCGTGCTGGTCGTGGCGACCGCCTTCGTCCTGATCAACGTGGTGGTCGACATCATCTACGCCTACCTGAACCCCAAGGTCCGCCTGACGTGAGCACGCCGGCATGAGCACTTGGAGCCCCCCCGACGCCAACGATCCGTTCGTTGGCCTGACCGCGATCCCGGAGACAGGCGACAGCCCGGACGAGTTGCCGGAACGGCGGCCCGGGTTCTGGGCCCGTTTCCTCCATCAGCACTGGGCCATCGCCGGCCTGGTCTTCATTCTCATCGTGATCGTCGCGGCCATCTGCGCGCCGCTGATCGCCCCTCACGCTCCCGACGCAACGGACGTCAACGCCATCAACGCCGGACCATCGCTCTCGCACTGGCTCGGAACGGACGATCTCGGTCGCGACATCCTGAGCCGCTTGATCTGGGGGGCACGTATCTCACTCCGGGCGTCGTTCGAGATCGTCGGCCTCGCCGCCATCATCGCCATCCCGCTGGGGCTCGTGGCCGGCTTCTTCCGGGGAGCGGTCGACTCGGTGATCATGCGGACGATGGACGCACTCTTCTCGTTCCCCCCGCTCATCATGGCGCTGACGGTGGCCGCACTGTTGGGTGCCGACGTGAACGATGCCGCCATCGCCATCGCCATCGTCTTCGTGCCGAGCTTCGTCCGCTTGCTCCGGGGGGAAGTCATCGCGGTCCGGGAGGAGGCCTACATCGAGTCTGCTCGGAGCCTTGGGGCCACGTCCAAGAGGCTTCTCGGAAGGCACGTCGTGCCGAATGTCGCCTCACCCATCATCATCCAGCTCGCCCTGTCTCTCGGCTTCGCCCTCCTGATCGAAGCCGGCTTGAGCTTCCTCGGGATCGGCGAGGAGCCGCCCACGCCGAGCTGGGGCGGGATGCTGCAGGAAGGATTCCAGTTCATCAACTCGACGCCATGGGCGGTCATCTTCCCGGGGCTCGCCATCATGCTCACCGTCTTGGCCTTCAACCTGGTGGCCGACGGGCTGCGGGACTCGCTCGGCCGGGAGCGGCCGACGGGAAGCAGCCTCGTGGCGGGTGAACGGAGCCGCCGCAGTCCCTTCGCTCGCTTGGACGAGGCCAGAAGGCCCCAGGCGGACGCCTCCGCTCCACAGCCCGATGCGGCGCTACTCGACGTCCGGAACCTGCGCATTGAGTTCCTCACCCGACACACGTGGCTCCCCGTGATGGAGGGCGCCGACTTCACCGTGCAACGTGGCAAGACGCTGGGTCTGGTGGGTGAGAGCGGCTCGGGCAAGACCGTGTCGGCCTTGGCGGTCATGGGGCTGCTGCCGGCCAAGGTGTCCCGGGTCACTGGCTCCATCCTGTTCGAGGGCCGGGATCTCACCGCTCTCAGCCCGGCCAGCCTGCGCACACTTCGCGGGAACGACATCGCGATGATCTTCCAGGAGCCCATGACCAGCCTGAACCCTGCGTTCACGGTCGGCAACCAGATTGCAGAACAGGTGCGGACACACCGGGACATCAGTCGGGACGATGCGTGGAAGGTCGCCGTCGAGATGCTCGACCGGGTCGAGATCTCCAATGCGGCCGGGCGTGCCCAGGACTACCCGCACGCGTTCTCGGGTGGGATGCGTCAGCGCGTCATGATCGCCATGGCCTTGTCGTGCTCACCCAAGCTCCTGATCGCCGACGAACCCACGACGGCGCTCGACGTCACGACGCAGTCGCAGATCATCGAGCTGCTCCACACACTTCAGCACCAAGAGGACATGGCGATGATCTTCGTCACCCATGACCTGGGGGTGATCTCCGACGTGGCCGACGACGTGGCGGTCATGTACGCCGGCCAGATCGTCGAGGATGCGGACGTCATGGACCTCTTCAGACGCCCGCGCCACCCCTACACCGAGGCGCTCCTCGACTCCATCCCGCAGCTCACCCCCAAAGGGGAGCCGTTGCACGCGATCCCGGGCATGGTGCCCCGCGCGGACCAGTTCCCGGCTGGCTGCCGATTCGCTCCGCGCTGCTCCTACGCCCAGGAGGCCTGCACGGTCGCACCCGTGTCGATGCGGGAACCGGCCCGGGTCGACAGCGCACCCACGGGACGAACAGCGGTCGCCAGCTCAGGCATCACGCTGGCCCGCTGTGTCCGCCAGGACGAGCTTTCCCTTTCGGGCCTGACCGACCTCGGGAGCACTGCCTCACCGGGCACCCAGAGTGGGACCCCGCCGACCGCCGTTGCCGGATCACCCGTGCTCCAGGTGACCGACCTCGTCAAGGACTTCCCGATCCGCGGTGGGATCCTGCGTCGTACCACCGGGACGATCAGGGCCGTCGACCAGATCAGCCTCTCTGTCGATCCCGGTACGACGCTGGGACTCGTCGGCGAAACCGGCTCGGGGAAGTCGACGCTCGCCCGGCTGGTCCTCCGCCTCATCGACCCGACGAGTGGCACGGTGGTCGTGGACGGCAAGGACATCACCTCGATGCGGGGGCCCGCGCTCCGCAGGCATCGCGAGACGATGCAGATGGTCTTCCAGGATCCGTACTCGTCCCTCGATCCCCGTCAGAGCATTGCCGACGTCGTCGGAGAACCGCTGGCCATCCACACCTCCATGAGCAGGGCCGAGCGGGAGCAGCGGGTGGTGCAGCTCCTGGAGCAGGTCGGACTGGGCTCGCACGTGCTCCAGCGCCAGCCTCACGAGTTCTCGGGCGGCCAGCGCCAGCGCATCGCCATTGCGCGGGCCCTCGCCCTCCAACCGCGGCTCCTCGTGTGCGACGAGCCGGTCAGCGCGCTCGACGTCTCCACGCAGTCCCAGGTGATCAACCTCTTCACCGATCTGCAGAAGCAGCTGGGCGTCGCCTATCTCTTCATTGCCCACGACCTGTCGGTCGTCCGTCACATCAGCCAGCGGATCGCCGTCATGTATCTCGGTCAGATCGTCGAGGAGGGCGATGCGGACGAGGTGTACGAGCGGCCCACGCATCCCTACACGGCGGCATTGCTCTCCTCGATCCCGGTGCCGGACCCGACCCGGCGCCAGAGGCGGGAGCGAATCATCCTGCAGGGCGAGGTCAGCGAGCCGGTCAACGACGAGCAGGGATGCCGTTTCCGGGCCCGCTGCCCGTTCGCCATGGAGATCTGTGCACAGATCGACCCCGCGCCCTACAAGACGCCAGCCGGGAGCACGGTCCGTTGCCATCTGCACACGACGGGCCCTGCGCTGGCCGGCAGCACGGTTCAGTTGCTCAGCGGGTCGGCCACCGGCAATCAGTAGCCCCCGCCCGATCGCAGTGCCCTAACGATTCTTCCCTGAGCACGGAGCCTGATCGTTCGCCGGCATCACGGCCGGTGATGCGCCTCCGAAGCGATGCTCATCAGGATACAGCCGCAGACCCTGATGGTCGTCCTGTCCGAATTGATGGGCTGATCGGACGCGTCCTCGGCGTCGGTTCCCTCCCCTGGTCCGCCACCAGACCATGCTCGGAGTTCGCCTACTCACCTATTCCATAGAGAAAATCGTCGAGCGTTCTCCACCCGTCCTCCGTAATCCGTCCGCCGCCGGGGTGCGACGTCACCACGACGGCCACCCTGTCCGGGTCGCGGCCCACCACTGCTGTCCAGTCCTTGTGATCACGCCGACTGACGAGGAGTCCCCGAGAATCCAAATCGCTCGCGATCCGCTCGAGCCGATCAGCTGACTCGGCCTCCAATATGAAGGCTTGCAGACCGGTGTGGCCAGCTCCAATGATGCGATTGCTTCCAAACGCTCGCAACACGATTACCTGAGCTCGCTCGTTCCCCGGAGCACTCACTGCGGCCAGTTGCTCCTCTTGGGACAGCAGCGTGAACCCGAGCACCTCACGATAGAAGTCGATCGATCGGTTGAGATCAGCCACGTTGATCACGACACCCTGAAAGTTCATCCCTTGCTCCAAGTCTTCGGTAGAGCGGAGCGCGGAGCGCCCATACCCACGCGGCACCATCCAGAGTCGCCCAGATCTGCCGGACCACGAGTCAATCGCATGCAGGGGACGTGCGTCAACGGCGCACGTCCGTCTCACGACCCATCCGGCGATCGCACGACGTGCAGAGTCCTGGTCGCCGGTGGCACGTCTCCTTCGGTGACAACCCGGAGACGATCTCGGCCACGATCTCTGCCGCCAATTGTGACCGCCAGGTGACCGCAACACTCTGTCCGGCCCACAATGAGAGCGTTTCGACATCACCGGGGGTACCGACCAGAGGCGTCCCAGGCCTCAGCGCACAGCCTTCGCGGCGGAATCGTGCCCGTCCTGGCCAGCGACGAGCGAGCTCACCGTCACAAGATTATCCTTCGCGACCGCCGTGTGCTGAACGTTCCCGGCCGACAGCTCGGACCTCCGACCACGATGGGTGGGCCCGACAATTCACCGAATCTGCCAGATACCGACCCCGCGGACGTACGGGCGAAGGAGCTCACATGAGCACGACCCCGATAGCCGATTATGCGATCCTCTCGGATCGGCACAGCGCTGCGCTGCTGAGCCGGGACGGGTCGATCGACTGGCTGTGCTTCCCCCGTTTCGACAGCCCGTCGATCTTCGGTCGCCTCCTCGGTGACGACGCTGGCCACTGGTCGATCCGGGCCACGAGCGCCACCCAGGTGACGCGTCGCTACCTGGACCGCACCATGGTGTTGGAAACCACCTTCCGTACCCCGACCGGTACGGTCACGATCACCGATGCGCTGGCCATGGGTGACGGCAACCGGGGGCACGAGCTCGGCAAGGGTGCGCCGCACCTTCTGCTCCGGCGTGCGGCGTGCTCCGAAGGAGACGTCGAATTGTCCCTGGAGTACCTCCCGCGCCCCGAGTACGGACTGGTGCATCCGCTGTTCGATCCTGTCGACGGTGGCGTGGCCGCATTCGGGGGTGCCGACGTCCTCGTTCTCTCTTCTCCCATTCCCCTGACCGTCGACCAGTCGGCGGTCTCGGGCCAGATCCGCCTGCGGCGAGGCGAGACCGCGGGCTTCGCCCTCCATCACGCCAAGCGGGCCGACACGGGCATGGCCACCGTGTGGAGCCAATCCGACATAGACGCACGGTTGAGCGACACGGTGTCGGCATGGGAGTCATGGTCGGAGCTCCACCAGGCCTACGTGGGTCCGTGGCGGGACCTGGTTCACCACAGCGGACGAGTCCTCCAGGCGCTGTCCTTCGCGCCCACCGGTGCGATCTGCGCGGCGGCCACCACGTCGCTGCCCGAGGTGGCAGGCGGCACCCGAAACTGGGACTACCGCTACACATGGGTCCGGGACGCCTCCTTCACGATAGAGGCCCTGTGGGTGGCGGCCTGCCCTGACGAGGCCAACGAGTTCTTCGACTACGTGACCACCTCCGCGGCCGGCTCGCTCGACGGGGGCGGCGACCTGCAGATCATGTTCGGCATCGGCGGCGAACGGGACCTGACCGAGCGTGAGCTGCCGCACTTGGAGGGCTGGCGACACTCTGCCCCTGTTCGGGTCGGCAACGGCGCCTGGAACCAGCGCCAGCTCGACGTCTACGGTGAATTGCTCGGCGCCGTGTACCGCCTCTCCGACCACCTGTTCGACGATGCCTCCCGACGGGTCGGGCCAATGGCCGCCCCTGACAAGTGGGGTGCGCCCCCCGACCTGGCACCGGCCACCCGACGGTTCTTCGTCCAACTGGCTGACACCGCGGCCCGGCGCTGGGAGGAGAAGGACCAAGGGATCTGGGAGATCCGGGGCGAGCCTCGCGACTTCCTGTACTCCAAGCTGATGTGCTGGGTGGCCCTCGACCGCGCCGTGGCCTTGGCCGAACAGCTCGACGCCTCCGACCGAGTCGAGGCGTGGAAGCAGAGCCAGGACCGGATTCGAGAGACGATCCTGACCAAGGGTTGGAGCGACCAGGCCAACGCCTTCACCCAGTCCTTCGGCTCGGACGAGCTCGACGCCTCCAACCTCATGCTTCCCTTGGTGGGGTTCCTGCCCGCCGACGATCCCAGAGTGCTGGCCACGATCAACGCGACCGAAGAACATCTCACCGATGAACGGGGTCTGGTGTACCGCTACCGGTCCCACGATGGGCTCGAGGGCAAGGAGGGCACGTTCCTGCTCTGCACCTTCTGGCTGGCTCAAGCCCTGGCCGGGGCAGGAGAGGCGGCTCGGGCCCGCGCCGTCTTCGAACGGGCGGCTGCCTTCGTGAACGACGTTGGCCTGCTCGCCGAGGAGGTCGATCCCGTCGGTGGAGAGCTCCTGGGCAATTTCCCCCAAGCCTTCAGCCACATCGGGCTCGTCAATGCGGCCTGGGCCATTTCTGAAACCGAATCCTCGAACACGACGCCGACAGGCACCTCCGGCGAAAGCTGAGCTCGTCCGTAAGGCGGCCAGAGGACGCACCAAGCGACCGGGACACGTTTCAGGCAACCAGATTGCTCCAAACCCCGTCAGGCCGGCGCCCGAACCAAGAGGTGGCCCGGAGAGAGTGTCGATGCGATCAGGCTCCTCCGACCAGTGCCCGCGCCCCTACGGGGCCGACTACGAGATCGTGAAGGTCGCCGCCCACCTCGAGTCGACTGGACTGCTCGGTGCCGCCGACCTTGACCGGCTCGAAGCCGGCCGTTCGGATCAACCGCTCGGCTTCGCGGCCGGCGCGGTCGTCGTCGGTCACGTAGAACAGGACCGCCGGTTCCGGTGAGCGGTTGCTCGAGGACTCCAACAGCTCGGCAGACATGGTTCCAAACGCCATGGCCAGGTGCATCCCGGCAGGCGACCAGCCGGCTACCACCTCGCCAGAGATCTGCCCCTCAGGGAGGAGACGGGTGACGTTTCCCTGTGCGTCCATGCCAAGTGGGTTGCTCGGAACGACCACAACCGTGTCGATGAGCGCATCGGCGATCTCGTCTATGACGCTCTTGAGCACGGTGAAGCGCAGCGCCAGGACGACGGCACCCGCGCCCCGCAGCGCGTCGCGGTTGTCCACGGCGACCACCGCAGATCCAGCAACGTCTGCAGCCAGCTTTCGGGCCGACTCATTGTCCGCGCTCGAGAGACGCAGAGATTCGCCGCCTGAGGCCAGGAGGTGGGCGATGGCCGATCCGATCCCTCCCGTGCCGATGACCGCCGTCGTCATGTGTCACCCCTCTTCCTGGCGGACAATTCCGGTCTCGACTCGCCTTCCTTCTTGCCAGGCTGCACCGACATTTGGATTCTTCAGGACCACGCGGACCAGTCCCCTTCCGGATCGGTGGTCTGCCCCACTTCAATCAGATACCCGTCGGGATCGCGGATGTAGCAACGGATTTCGTACTTGTGCTGCTTGGGTGGCGTCAGGAATTGCGCGCCTCGGGCGCTCCACCTCTCGTAGACAGCTTGGATGTCTTCGACCCGGATGTTCAGGAAGCTACTGACCCGGTCGGGATCTCGTGGCGTCTCGAGGGTAACGGTGGGCTTGTCGTCGGTCGGACCTCCGCCCACATTGATGATGATGAAGCTGTTGGCGAGTGCCACATAGGTCACATCCCCCGAAAAGATCACCCTGCCACCGAGCACCTCGGAGTAGAAGCGCCGAGAGCGCTCGACATCGTCCGAGACGATGAAGTGGGCTAGCAGAATCCCCTCTTCGGGCGGTCTGAAATCGGCCATCCTGCACCTCCACGGGTTGAGGGTCACGCTCCGCAGGGCACACCCACACCAAGACGATCCTCGGGTCTCACGATACCTAACCAAAATTCGCGCCTCAGCCAGATCGTCGCACCCGTCAGAGTCCCTGGTCGGTATGGCAGAAGCTCGTCGGGGCGCGAGCGCATGGCGGTTCCGTCTGAGCATTGAGCGTGACCGATACCCTGAGGTCCGCGGGATCGTCCAGCTGAGCTGACAGCCAACCGGGATCCGCGACAATGTGGAGGTAACAGTGAATGCGGCTGATCAGGAAGCGACCCCTTCCGGCCATACACCCGAGGGCGGAGTCCTTGTCGGCGATGCCAGTGCCAGGAACCGCATGGTCCTCTTCGAGGATCCACAATGCCCCTACTGCCGTCAGTTCGAGGATCTCAACGGACCGCTCATTGCGGCCGCCGTCCGCACCGGCGACTTGGCCGTCGAATATCGCATGCGCTGCTTCTTGGGTCCAGAGTCGGTCAGAGCCGACAACGCCCTTGTCCTGGCCGCCGAAGCCGGTCGGTTTGACGAGTTGCGCCGGGCACTCTTTGCGGCGCAGCCGCCGGAGGGCACAGGGGGTTTCACGACCGAAGAGCTCGTGCGCGTCGGTGCACACGTGGGTCTCACCGGTTCGGACTTTGCCTCGGGTGTGCGAGAAGCCCGATATGAAACATGGGTGCTGGGCCGGGAATCCCTCTACCAGACCGAAGATCCACAAGGAACCCCGGCCGCCTGGCTCAACGGCCGTCTTGTCGATTCGAGGGTGCTCCTGGACGGGCCCGCGTTCGAGAGCCAACTTCGCAGGTAGACACGGCTTCTTGGCGATGGATCCCGGAGGGGCATCTTCCCGCTTCACGACGATTCACGGCTCGGGCCCGACGCGGCCACTTCGAGATCGCTACCCGACATGATCCGCCTGATTGCAGCCCTGGACTCTCGACGGGGCATCGCGACCGACTCAGGCATCCCCTGGAAGCTTCCCGGTGACACGGCCTACTTCCGTGCGAAGACAGCCACCGGCCTGATTTTGATGGGTCGCGCCACCTACGACGAATTTGCTGCACCGCTGCACAAGCGAGAGAACTTCGTGCTGACAACCCACCCAGGACCCCTGCGCACAGGCTTTCGAGCGATCGGCAGCCTGGACCAATTGACCGCCGAGAATCCCGGAGAAGACGTCTGGGTCATCGGCGGCGCCACGGTGTACGCGCACACGATCACCGAGGCCGGCGAACTGTTGCTGACGCAGGTCGACGGTGACTTCGACTGCACGAAGTTCTTCCCTCCCTATGAAACCGAGTTTGGGCTTACGGCCAGGAGCGACGATCGACAAGACGGAGTAACGACATATCGCTTCGAGACGTGGCAACGCCTTCCATCGAGACCGACGGATCCCGTCTAGTTGAGCGGCCGCCGGGACCGAACACCCCGTACGAACTGGGAGAACGAAGTGAAAGGCGGGATCCGAACCCCTGACCCTCGCATCGGCCTGGTGTGGGCTCTTGACCCTGAGGTCCTGGCCGGCCCCTGATCAGCTGGTCCACCAGAGAGCCGCCATTCCCCCACACCAGTGCCTTCCACGGGCGCTTCGAGGCGGCGACCGGCGCGATGGTGACAGGGTCGTGAACGTCTGCTGTGGGATTGTGCGACGTAGAAGATCTTGACGGATCGGAATTAGGACGAGGTGGAGGCCGAAAGGCCGGACGAGGAGCGTTTTCGGTGTACTGCGAGTGCCGTGCCGTTCTGCTGGAGGGTTCCACGGCCGCGGTGAGTGGTTCGCGATGACCATGGCCTTGTCCCCAAGGTCTCGCTCGATAGAGGGCGCCCGCGATTTGATGGGCAGGACACGCACTCACCGATTCGCGGTGGGGGCATTCAATGCAGGCGACATCGAGACCTTCAGGGCAATCGCGGAGGCTTCTGATGCGCTGAGCGCACCGGTGCTCATTGAAGCCAGCGCATCCGAGGTGTCGTTCATGGGTCTCAGGTTGTTGCGATCGCTCGTCGATACCTACGCCGACGAGTTCGACATTGAGGTGTACCTCAACCTGGATCATGCTCCGAGTATCGAGGCCGCGAAGGCGGGTATCGACGCCGGCTTCGAATTGATCCACATCGACCTGAGTGGGTCCGATCATTCCTTGTCCACCGATGACATCATTCGAGGGACCAAGGAGGTGGTGCAGTACGCGACGAGCACCGGTGCACTCGTGGAGTCCGAGGACCACTGGTTCTCGGGCTCCTCGACGCTCCACCCAGAGGCGATCAGCACGCACTCCCAGCCGGCAAAGACCGATCCCGAGCAGGCGAGTCGGTTCGTCAAGGCCACTGGAATCGACACGTTCGCCGTAGCGATCGGCAATCTGCACGGCGCGTACCCCACCCCCCCCAGAACTGGATTTCGGGCTTCTGAGAGCCTTGCGGGAGGCGCTCTCTGTCAACCTCAGTCTCCATGGTGGCAGTGGGATCACAGAGACTCAGGCCCGGACCGCAGCGTCGGAGGGCATCAGCAAGATCAATATCAACTCTGATTTGCGTATCGCCCACCGCACTGCGCTCGAGGGGGAGCTTCGTGATCACCCCGACGAATACGCCATGGTCAAATTGGTGGGCCCGCTCATTGACGCGGTGAGGGACACCGTGGAGCAGAAGATTCAGGCCTTTGGCTCAGCTCGGCTTGCCGCGATTCCCTCCGCGTGACCGTACGATGCCATTGAGTCCGACGTGGCGCAGGCGTCCTCATGCTGATCGATGACGCTGTCGCAGGTCAACCCAGGTCAGATGATGGCCTCTGGCTTACCGGACCTCCGCCTCTGGTCCGGCTGGGCATCAACGGACCGCTGCAGTCCAGCCACAATGGGTAGCCAGACATCTTCGAGCTCAGCGATGTCTGATGTATCGGCTTCGTCGATCTGCAGCCTGCAGATACATCCCTCCACCCGACGTCGAAGGAGCCAGGTCAGCGAGTGCCCCCAGCTTGTCGGTTGTCTTCTCCGCATTCCCCGCCGCTGCGCAAAATTGGATGGCATCGACGTCGCCCTCCAGTGAGTAGCCGGTGCTCGTCGTGCGCAGCGTTGCCGGTCCGATGGCATTGCGAAGGCGCGAGACCATCGTCCTGAGCGCTCCCGTTGTGACGCCGAGTACGTCGGCGAGCCACTCCGCACGCAGCTGTCGCGGCGCATGCACTGCGAGGAGCCCGAGCAGCCGACGCTGGCTCGCGCTGGGCACCTCGACGATCGATCCATCGAGCGTGACCCCGCAGACCGCGCCCAGCACGCGCACGGAGGCTGGCGTCGCGTCCCGGTTGGTCACGCAAGTATTGTCCCACCTGGCCCGACGATCGTGCTCACTCACTGGGCCGGGCGGATGCACCCGACGGCAGGCCCTTATCGGCGAAGAGAACGACGGTGGACCTGGTGGCGAGTGGGGCCATTCCAGCAGTATGAGGCCCGCTCGGGCCTGAGAGCGAGGGCCGGGGTCATCCTCACATAGGCGGAATGAGTTCCGACCAGCGGCCCAGCTGTCCGATATCGCCGGAGACCTCCACGCCAGCAGCATCAGATATGGGAACCCGCCCCCAGACCATGAGGAGAAGCTGTTCTGCGGTCCCGCGGATCCCCACAGATGCTGCGCGAGGGTCCCGGCTCAGGATTCTCACTCCCCGATCCGACAGATCGAGCCACCATCGGTCACTGCTGTCGCTGCACTCGAAGCTCATCGTCGGTCCGGCCGGGGAATCGTGAGCAGCGCGAGACGCTGCGACGAAGACGTCGAGGAATTCATCGATCCCGTCAGCGGCGATGTCGGGTGAGACCGAGAAGTCCTGTCCCAGTGCCGCATCGGTGTCCCAGCGGTGGACGACGGCCTCGAATGCCATGCGGCGGGCCCACCAATCAACACGACGCCCGGACGCGTACCACGACCAACATTCGTCGTCGGCAGGGACACTCGAGAGTTGTTCGAGTAGCGACGCCGTCCCCGAGCGGAACCATTCGACGAACTCCGGGGAATCTTTCGGCGGCGTTTGCAGCTCAGAGAACAGGCCGAAGTCGGCGTCGGGTCGTCCTCGGACCACTTCGGCGACGACGTGATGCGTACCCGCCACGTGTCGGGCGACCGTGCCGACGGTCCAGCGGTCGGACCATGGAACCGCCGCTGATCGATCGCGTTGGTAGCCGCTGACGATACGAGAGGTCTCGTCCGAGATGATTGAGAGGTAGTCGAGTGTCACGTCAGGGCTGCTCCTCGGAAGGTCGTAGTTCCTATTACAGCTGTTATAGTAACTGGCGTGCCCTGCCGTCAACCAGAGACCTCACGACCGCAGTGCCAGGTCTTGGTTGGGTGATGGCACGACCGCCCGACCCGAAGCGCCGTCAGGAACTCCTCGACGGCGCCGTCGACTACGTCGTGGCGAACGGCATCTCCGAGTTGTCGCTGCGGCCCCTGGCCGTGGCGCTCGGAACGCAGGCGCCGGTGCTTCTCCATCATTTCGGCACGAAGGAGCGCCTCGTCGAGGAGCTCTTGAGCCAGGTACGTGATCGATTGCGAGCGCTCGGGCGAAGCGCCGAGGCGGGGACTCGTCGCTCGGGACTGGGAGCTGTGTGGACCTGGGTGTCTGACCCCGCGCAAGGACCGCTGATGCGGCTCTTCTTCGAGGCATACGGGCTCGCGCTTCGTCACCCCGACCGTTACTCGGACTTCCTCGACCATGCTGTCCGCGACTGGCTCGACGAGCCTCTGGCCGCCGTCGACGACATCTCAGCCACGCTCGCCATTGCCACCGTGACCGGACTCTTGCTCGATCTGCTCACGACAGGGGACCGCCTCCGAGTCGAGGCCGCCATGGAGCGATTCGCTTTCTTGCTCCGATGGCACGCCGACCAGACCGCTTCAGTCCCGGACTAGACAATCAAGCGCAGTAGCCGTGTGACATCTCGACGCGTTCCGTCACCAGCGAGATCCGAGGGATTGACGGAAGGCGTCCGCATCCTGAGCCCGGGAGGCTGTCGCTCAACACGAGCCCGCAGAATCATGTGGCAAGACCCCAGGGGCCGGTACCCGCCAGGTGTCGGGGCGAAATACGCGTGACGAAGCCTTCGGGCCAACCGTCTCCGGGTGGCGGGAACTGGCCATCGGTGATGCGGCGCAGCACAGGTACTGCTCCACCCTCCTCGACGCGGGCGATTCCCTTGAGGACGAGGTAAGGGCTGAATCCTTCGAAAGGGACGTCAGCCTCAACGGACAGCGTCACCCGCGGATCGCGCCGAATGTTTCGCAGTTTCACGTGGTCCGCCAGATGGCCCGCGACGACTTCATCCCCGTCCCAGCCGACGTAGATGCACGTGACCTGCGGGGTGCCGTCCGGGTTGATGGTGGCAAGATGCACGAGCCGCCCGGAGGCAACAGCCGCCCGGGTGGTCTCGTCGAGTCGGATCGGGCCGTCAGCCATTGGTGTCTCCTCCTGTTCAGCCACCTATGCCTCTTGTGATTCGCTCGACGTGGTGGACCCTTCGGCCGCTCGTCGCGGCGACCCGTCTCGCGATGAAACAAAGAGGTCTTCGACCGCTCCGGGTCCGCGCCGAGCCCTGACGTCCCTGGCCGAGATCGGCGACCCGCAGGCAGAGCAGGCCATCACCGCGTCGACCACATGACCGCAGGTGCGATGGACCAGTACCAGCGGCGGGCCGTCTGGCGCTGCGTGCGCGTCGCCCCACTGGCGCATCGCGGTCAGAACGGGCCACAAGTCCCGACCCTTCTTGGTGAGGCGGTAGTCGTAGCGCATGGGCCGCTCGTTGTAGGGCGTCCGGTCGAGCACTCCGGCCCTCACGAGGTGGGAGAGGCGCTGGTTGAGCACGTTGCGAGAGATCCCCAGGCGTTCTTGGAACTGATCGAAGCGGGTCACTCCGAGGAAGGCGTCGCGCACGATCAGCATGGACCACCACTCCCCCACCACCTCAAGACACTGAGCGACGGAACAGTGCATGTCCGAGAAGCTCTTACGTTCCACCTTCGTCAACGCTAGTAGGTTGCATGATAGAACGCAACCGTCTATTGTGAGTTTTGTGAAAGCACTAACCACGGCGGCGGACCAGCCCACAGGACTGGAGTACGACCGACGGCGGGAAGTGACCTGGCAGGATCCGCTGGTCGGAGCTGCGCTTGCCCTCGAGATGAGTGGACTCGACTACCTGCGGGCAGTGGCGGACGGCACCATCGCCCGGCCGCCGGTGGCCGCCTTGCTCGGCATGACCATTGAGCGAATCGACCCGGGCACGGTCACGTTCGGGCTCGATGTGGGCGAGCACCTCTACAACCCGATCGGTTCGGTCCACGGCGGCATCTTCGCCACGCTGCTCGACTCGGCCATGGGCTGCGCGGTGCATTCGATGTTGCCCGCCGGGCGGGCGTATACCACCCTGGAACTCAAGGTCAACCTGGTCAAGGCGCTCACCGTGGACACGCCGAAAGTGACGGGGGAGGGCGAAGTGATCAGCGCCGGCCGTCGTGTCGCCACTGCGTCGGGCCGCCTGGTCGGCCCCGAGGGGACCCTGTTCGCGCACGCCACCACGACCTGTCTGGTCTTCGACGCTGCCGTTGCTCCTGGAGGTTCGGCCCGTCGCACGAGTTGACATTGAGCGACAGCCGCGTCCGACGCTCAGGTTCCCCGGACCATCGACCTTTGAACGGTAGACATCCTCGTGGACATAGCCGCCGCCAACCCTGACACGGCCACCGCGTGCGCCTGGCGAGGATGTCGGCCCCTCAGGCTGGCAGGAAGTCCAGGAGCAGGGCGTTGACCCTGTCGGGTGTCTCGATTTGCATCCAGTGGCCGGGGCCGTCGATGCGTTCGTATCGGAACCCGTTGGTGCAGAACTTGGCGGAGCCGGTCATTTGTGCCTCGGTGAGGGCGAAGTCGCCGCTACTCCAGACCCCCATGGTGGAGGCCTGAATGGGTGGGAGTTGCATCGGTGCACCAACGAACGCTTCGGGCGTGATGTTCGCGCGATACCAGTTCAGTCCGGTGGTGAGTGAGCCGTCGCGTTCGAGGTCGGCCACGACGGCGTCGACATCGGGATGTTTCGACCATTCGCGCATCCCGGCCCACCCGTTGGCCGAGAGCCACTGTTCGGCCACGCCGGTGAACTGAAACAGCAACATGTACCAGGACTTCTCGCGCTGTGTCATGCCGGCGCTGCCGAAGGAGCTGGGATGCCCAACGGACAAAGCAACCAGATGATCCACGCGCTCGGGAGCAAATGACGCGGTGGCCCACGCGACCGCTGCGCCCCAGTCGTGACCGACGACATGCGCTCGCTCTATCGAAAGCGCATCAAGGATGGCAGTCACGTCGATCGCGAGAAACGGGATCGCATAGGCGTCGACCTCTGCGGGCTTGTCGCTGGCGCCGTAGCCTCGTTGGTCGGGCACGATGACCTGAAACCCTGCATCGACCAACGCAGAGACTTGCCTGGCCCATAGCCGTTTCGAGTCAGGGAAGCCGTGCAGCAACACGACGGGTTTGCCGACGCCCTCAATCTGCACGTCAAGTTGCACACCACTGGAATCGACCTTCATTGAACCGTCCCTTCTAAACAGAGTTATGAGACGAGGGCCACGAGTTCATCGCGGCTCGGTCCTGGAAGTTGTTCGTCACGCCAACCGCCGCCGAGCTCGACGACCCGCTCGAAGACACCCGGCCGCCCCAAGACCTCATCGGGTAGAGCCAATACGTTGACAACGTCGAGGAGCGCCCGCAGGATCTCGGGATCCTTGCCTGCCGCGGCCCCGAGCGCTTTGCCGATCTCGAAGCCGGGCGTCGGTTCGAGCGGGCGGCCTTCGAGTAAGGCGTCGACCTCAGCCAAGCGGCCTTCGTCGAACGCGAGCGTGCTCCGATACCAGGGCTCCGCCGTCGCCATTGTCATGTCGTACCACTGCTGTTGCAACGCGACCGGATCCGCCGGCATCTCGTGCAGCAGGTCACGCAGGCCGACCGCATGAATCGTGCCGATCGAAATTCCCCGGCCAACCGACGGATTCGTACATGCCCACGAGTCCGCCAACGCGACAACCCCGGTCGCGACCGGGTCGCCGTCGAGCACGAACGAACGATGCCGGTCTTCGATCTTGGCCATGACTGCGACCCGATCGTCGATCGGCTCAGCATCCAGCCAATGCGCACACAGCGGCATGCTGCTGATCACGTTGGTCCACACGTCGAGATTCTTGAGGGATCGCATCGCCTTGTCCTTGGCGCTCGCGACCAACCCAACACCCCACGTTCCATTGTCGGCCGGAAGCGTCAACACTGACACTGTGCCGTACTCCTGTAGGAACGGTCCGAACGCCATCGGCACCGAGCCGTCATTTGAACGGAAATGACGCCCGTAATACACAAACCCGCAATCAGCGCGCTCCTCAACCGGAGGTTGTGCGCCGATGTCGGTCAACCAGGTGGGAAGTGTCGAACGACGACCAGCCGAGTCGACAACGACATCCGCCAATACATCCTCGCCACCATCGGTGCGCACCCCGACGACGTGCGGGACACCGGCCGCGGTCGGATCGCGCGTCAAGAGGCCCACCACACCGACACCCCGCCGCACTTCGAGATTGTCGGTCGCAGCAGCGACCCGTGCGATCGCGGCTTCCGCGACTGGCCGACGCGCCGTGATTGCATCGTGGCACTCGTCTCCCTCGCGGAATCCGCCAGTGACCGACGCCGGGGCGTCCCGAAGCGGATTCACCACCAACGCACCGGCATCGACGAGCGCAGCGACCACGTCAGGGGCGTTGGCGTCCATCACCTCCCGAAAGCGGGGCTGGAAGAAGTGCAGCAGGCGAAACTGATTCACGCCTCGTCGTTCCCACCTGTCCCAGGCTGTTTCAGGATCGGGGGGAAGCGCTGGGTCCCGTTCCATGACCGTGACCTGATGGCCATCACGAGCCAAGAGCAACGAAGCACCCAGCCCGACGATCCCTCCACCAATGACAATGATCCGAGCCACGCCAGTATGTTCTAGCCCACCGGTGCAACTGGCGTGAACATTCGCTTCACCAGGAGAGACCGTCTCCATGGATTCGTTCGGGGCAGAGCGATCCGCGTTCCACTTCCGCCAAAGCCCCCTCCCCCTCCGCGCCCGCGACCCGCTGCCCAAATGGGCGCCGCCGGGATGGGCGTGTCGTGTCGCCGGAGGAAGTGTCGGCCAGATACCCGGACCCCAGACTTGCTCCGACGTGGTACGCGGGGGGCTACGCGCTGATCAGCGGAAGGTCATCGAGGAAGTTGTCGCACACGTACGAAGCTATAGCGAGCGACGCTGTGGCGGCCGGCGACGGTGCATTACGAACCGCGATGATCGATCCACGGCGGTGCACGACGAAGTCGTCGACCAGCCGCCCGTGGCGATCGACGGCCTGCGCCCGGATGCCGGCCGACCGGTTGCCCAAATCCGATGCCTCCAGTTCTGGGATATATCGCTGGGCCCGACGCAAGTAGAGCCGCCGGCTCGCGGATCCGGCGAACTCGGAGAGACCAGAGGCCCAATAGGTGCGGGCCATCTTCCGGAAGCCTTCGTACCTCAACAACTCGAGGATCGCGGCCGGTTCGATCTGGCGCCGACGATAACCCTCGCGCGCCAGCGCGAGTACGGCATTGGGTCCGATCGATACGGATCCGTCAACATGGCGCGTGAAATGCACACCCAGGAAAGGCAGTCGGGGCTTGGGCACAGGGTAGATGAGTGCACGCACCAGAGCCCTGCGACTCTCTATCAACTCGAAATATTCGCCCCGGAACGGCACTATGCGCGGATCTTCGAGATCGCCTGCCGAGATCGCCAGTCGATCGGCGTGAAGGCCTGCGCAGATCACCACCGAACCGAAAACGATCTCTCCGTCGTCCAGCTCGGCGCGAACAACCCCGCCCTCGCCATCGGCGCGTAGTGACTGGACCGTTGCCCCTAAGCGGATCGTTCCGCCAGATTCCACGATGTCATTGGCAAACGCCTTTGCCACCTGTCCGAAATCCACCACGGCGGTGCTGGGCGAGAACAGCCCAAGGACACCTTGCACGTGTGGCTCTATCTCGGCCATTTCGGGCGGACCGACAAGCCGCACACCAGTCAGTCCGTTCTCGATTGCCCGCGCCTGGAGCGATCGCAAACTTTGCGCCTCGTCATCATCGAGCGCGACCACGAGCTTGCCGCACTGGTCGAAGGGTATCCCGCGAGTGCCACAGTACGACCTCAGCTTCCGTCCACCGGCCTGGCACAGCGTCGCCCGTAGCGACCCCGGCGTGTAGTAGAGGCCGGCATGAACCACTCCACTGTTTCTCCCGGTCTGGTGCCCAGCCAGGGCATCTTCCTTCTCGACAACGACCAGATTCAGTCCGGGATACCTGGTCAGAAGTTCTCGTGCGACGGCAAGACCGACGATCCCACCACCGATCACGCCGATTCGCCCCGCACCCTTCGACATAGGGCATGGAATCTTAGGCCCAGTCTTACGAGTGGGGTAAAGCGGGCTCGGAGTCGCAGCGGTGGCCAACGTCGCTCGAGCGGCATTGGCCGGTTGAATGGGCCGCCTGATCCCCGGCGATCCATGCGGGCCGACGGATGCGGCGGAGAAGAGCGCCAAACCCGGGATGAACGGACTGTGGATCGGTGGTCAACCTGGGATTATCAGACCTCCAGAAGGCGAAGCAGGATCGTGACGGATGGCAGCCAAATCCGATTCTGTGCGAAATTCATGGGATCCCTCGGCCACACATCCAAGTGAGGAGGCCTGATGCGCAGCGACATACGTGAAGGCGGGATGTTCCCCGACTATCAACTAGCAGATCAGGCCGGTAAGCGGCGAGCTCTGTCAGAACTCCAAGGGGGCAACGCGATGGTGCTCCATCTGTCACGGGGCGGCTTTGATCCGAAAGAACATCGGTTTCTTCGGCACCTGGTCGATGCGTATCCCGACTTTCGAAACGCATACACGAGACTGGTTCTCATCTCGACCGACAATCAGCTGAACATCAATGAGTTCCGAGATGCCCTCGGCGCCACGTGGCCGTTTCTGTCGGACCCGGATCGAACGATTCAGAAGGATCTCGACATCAAAGAGTTCACGGACGAGCCGCACGATCCGATGATCCCCCACACCTTCGTCCTCGAGCCGGGCCTCAAGATCTTCAGGGTCTACAACGGCTACTGGTACTGGGGCCGCCCTACGATGACCGAACTGCATATGGATCTGCGGGCAGTCTTCAAGAAGATTCGACCGGACTTCGACCTCGGAACCCCCGGATTGAAGGAGGCCTGGGAACGAGGTGATCGTGATCAGTTCCTCGTCGACACACTGGAGGAGCCGATCCGATACACCGAGGGCGGGAGCATCGGCATCAAACGCTGACTCTCTGGACGCGGCCGCCTACCGGGATGGAAACACCGCACCTGACCACCTGTTTTGGAGCGGAAGACGGGATTCGAACCCGCGACCCTCACCTTGGCACAGTGGTGGATTCCGTCTTTGGGGTCCGCCCCACTCCCCTCGCAGTCGCATCTCTCCACCAAGTTTCCACTCCGTCCACCCAATCGTCGCTGTAGTTGAGCGCTCTACTATCACCGAACCAAAGGCGCGCGACTACTTCTGTCCGTGGGAACCAAAGTCACTCCAGCTGAGCCCGCGGTCCTATTCGGTACGGGAAAGACCCCGGTCAGCGAGTACGAAGAAGACGACGGCAAAGATGACGACGATCGACAACTCGAGCCACATGGGAAGGGCCCAACCGAACCAGGTGACGGTGGTCGAGAAGTGGGCCCGGGCGACTGCAGACATGTTCTGGGCATCGAAAATGACCTGTCGGAACGGCGCGATGGCGTAGGTCAGCGGATTGAGTCGGGTGATGAAGGCCAGCCAGGTGGGAAGGCCGTTGAGCGGGAAGAGTGCTCCCGAGAGGAACAACATGGGCATGAGAAGCATCTGCATGACCACCTGAAAGGACTCCATCTTGGAGATTCGGCTGGCTACGAACACGCCGAACGTGGTCATGGCAACGGCCATGAGCAGCTCAAGGCAGATCATCTGTACCACCAGCAAGGGTGTGAGGTGGATGCCAACCAGCGGGGCGAGCACCAGCATGATCGTCCCTTGCACCGCCGCCACGGAGGCGCCACCCAGTGTCTTGCCCAGCACCAGGGTGGCACGACTGACGGGAGCAATGAGCATCTCGCGCAGAAAGCCGAACTCGCGGTCCCACACGATGGAGAGCGCGGAGAACATTGCCGTCATGACCACGCTCATGGCCACCACGCCGGGGTAGACGAACTGGTGGAAGTTGAACCCACCGACGGTGCCAACGAGGCCGCTCATACCGTAGCCGAGGACAAAGAGGAACAGCACGGGCTGAATGAGGCCGCTCAGGATCCGCGTTCGGGTGCGCACGTAACGGATGAGCTCGCGCTCCCAGACCATGGCGATGACCCGGAGCTCGCCCGTTCTACCGGTGTGCAGCTCTATTGGTGGAGCCGTCTCTGTACCGGGAGCGACGATGGCGGTCATGACCGTGCCACCTCAATCACCGGCGGGCGCCGTGTGCCCGAGCGAACATCGTGGTGGCACCTTCGCCATGCTGGTCGCGGATCTCTCGGCCCGTGTAGTGGAGGAACACGTCGTCGAGTGTCGGGCGGTGCGCCCGCACCGTCCGTACTGGCACACCGACGGCTGCCACGACGGCGCCGACGGCCGCCTCCTCGTCCGCGACGAAGACGGTCAGACCCTCCTCACTGCGCTCGACCTTGTAGCCGTCGGCTTGCAAGGCGGCCAGCGCAGCGTCGTCGTCGGTGGTCTCCAGCGCTATGGTGTCGCTGCCCACCGAGGCTTTGAGCGCATCGGGCATGTCGAGGGCGATTATCTCCCCGTGGTCGATGATGGCAATCCTTTCGGCGTTCTCCGCCTCGTCCATGTAGTGGGTCGTGAGGAAGATGGTGATCCCTTCCTCGCGGCGCAGACGGTGGATGTCCTCCCAGATCAGGGCCCGGGTCTGGGGATCGAGACCGACCGTGGGCTCGTCGAGAAAAAGGACACGCGGCGTGTGGAGCATGCCTCTGGCGATCTCGAGGCGACGTGCCATGCCGCCGGAGTAGGTCGAGACGAGATCCTTGCGCCGGTCTGACAGCGCGACCAGCTCGAAAACCCGGGCAATGCGCGACTCAACTTGGTCCGAAGGCACGCCGTAGAGGACGGCATGGAATCGTAGGTTCTCCTCGGCGGTCAGCTGGTCGTCAAGGGTCTGCTCCTGGAAGACGAGCCCGATGTGGCGGCGGACCCGCCTGGCGTCTGCGACGACGTCGAAGCCGGCCACGCGTGCGGACCCAGCGCTTGGTCGGGCCAAGGTGCAGAGCATCTTGATTGTGGTTGACTTCCCCGCTCCGTTGGGCCCCAAGAAGGCGAAGATCTCGCCCTGGGCAACGTCGAAACTGATGCCCTTCACCGCGGTGAGGTCGCCGTAGGACTTGGTCAGTCCCCGAACCTCCACGGCAGGCGGCGTCAAATCGGGCTCACGGAGTGTCGGCTGTCCGGTCGCGACTGTCATCGCGGGTCTATCCCGACATATCGACCCCAGCCGTCGTGGTCCGTAGCGTGATCTTCCCAACCGGCCTTCACCAGCTCATTGTCGCGACCCTCATGACGAGTCTGGTAGAGGCAATGGTCCTCACGGCGCCGAGGTGGGACTCGGATGGACCGAGGTGACGCTGAGACCTAGCAGCCGCAGTGCTGATCGCTACTCGCGCAATTGCACCAATACCGGCTGAGGATGCCCGTAGCTACCTTGTCGCCGTCTTGAGTCAGCGGAGATCGGTGATGAGCGCAGTGCTCATGACGAAACCCCCTGTGTGCTACAAGCGAGGGCTGCCTCCTCTTCGCCGGTGAACAGCCGCGACCGGATTACGAAGTGCGCGTCGTTCTCGGCGGCCAACGAGAACCCCTCCGGGGCACCCGGCGCGACGTCGAGAACCAACTGCGTGTGGCGGACCACCTCGAACTGTCGGTGGTCGATGTAGAAGGGGCATCGCCCCGGCTCCCCGAGCAGCACGTCGCGCGGGGAGATGGCGAGCTGGCCCTCGACGAAGCACATGGGCAGGCTGCCGTCGCAGCAGCCGCCCGACTGGAAGAAGATGACCGGACCCCGCGCAGCCTGCAGGCGAGCGATCGCCTGCAGGGCTGCCGGGGTGGCAACGACGCGAGGTGGGGGGGGATCCGTCACGTCGTAGAGACTCAGAAGAAACCGAGCGGCTGATCGCTGTAGCTCACCAGCAGGTTCTTGGTCTGGCTGTAGTGCTCGAGCATCATCCGGTGGTTCTCGCGTCCCACGCCGGAGATCTTGTAGCCCCCGAAGGCGGCCCCGGCCGGGTAGAGGTGGTAGCAGTTGGTCCACACCCGCCCCGCCTTGATGGCACGGCCCATCCGGTAGGCCTTGTTCCCGTCGCGGGTCCACACGCCGGCGCCGAGCCCGTAGAGGGTGTCGTTGGCGATGCGCACAGCCTCGGCCTCGTCCCGGAAAGTGGTGACGGCCAGGACCGGGCCGAAGATCTCTTCTTGGAAGACCCGCATGTCGTTGTGGCCCTTGAGCACGGTCGGCTGGTAGTAGTAGCCCCCGGCCAGGTCGCCCTCCATGTGGGCCTCGGCACCGCCGATCAGGACCTCGGCGCCCTCTTGACGGCCGATGTCGACGTAGGAGGCGATCTTTTCCAACTGCTGGGTGGAGACCTGCGCACCGATCATCGTGGTGGTGTCGAGCGGGTTCCCCTGCCTGATCTTGGCGATGCGGTCCAGGCATCGCTCCATGAACTTGTCGTACATCGACTCCTGAATGAGCGCCCGGCTCGGGCACGTGCACACCTCACCCTTGTTGAACGCATAGAGCACAAGGCCTTCGATGGCCTTGTCGAGGAAGCTGTCGTCATCGGCCATGACATCGTCGAAGAAGATGTTGGGCGATTTGCCTCCCAGCTCCAGGGTGACCGGGATGATGTTCTGGGCCGCGTACTGCATGATCAGTCGTCCCGTGACCGTCTCGCCGGTGAAGGCGATCTTGGCGATCCGGGGGTTCGACGCGAGGGCCATGCCCACCTCGGCGCCGGGACCGTTGACGACGTTCATGACGCCGGGCGGGACCACGTCTTGGAGCAGCTCGGCCAGCTTGAGGAGCGACCAGGGTGTCGGCGAGGCCGGCTTGATCACGGTGCAGTTGCCGGCGGCGAGAGCCGGAGCCAGCTTCCACGCCGCCATAAGGATCGGGAAGTTGAAGGGAATGATCTGGCCCACCACCCCGAGGGGCTCGTGGAAGTGGTAGGCGACTGTGTCCTTGTCGATCTCGGTCGCCGAGCCCTCGAGGGACCTCGTCGCGCCGGCGAAATAGCGGAAATGGTCGGCGGCGAGGGGGATGTCGGCCGCCAGGGTCTCGCGGACGGGCTTTCCGTTCTCCCAGGACTCTGCCACGGCCAGCATTTCGAGATTGGCGTCGATCACGTCGGCGATGCGGTTCAAGACGGCGGCCCGCTCGGTGAGCGAGGCCTCTCCCCAGGCGTCCTTCGCGGCATGGGCCGCATCGAGGGCCAGTTCGATGTCGTCGGGACCCGACTTGGGGACCGCGGTGAAGGGCTGGCCGGTGGCCGGGCTCTTGTTCTCCGAGTACTGGCCGGTCACCGGGGCAATCCAGTGTCCCCCGATGAAGTTCTCGTAGCGCGGCTTGACCTCGACGATGCTGTTCGGACTACCAGGTGCCTCGTACACACTCGCGTCCGGGCTCTCCTGCGTCGGCTGCTCCGAAACCTGTGTCATGGGGACCTCCTGTGACGTGTGCGCCGACGGTCCCGTACTGCGTCACCGCGGCGCCTGACTGGTCCCATAGTGGGTCTGCAGACCACAATGCCGGTAGAGGCGATGGTCCCATCCAATGTGACATTTCGCATCACGTTGATCCCGGTCGGAGCGCAATCCGGTTGTCTCTCCCCACACCCTTGGCCGTGGTCGATTGTGACATTCGCCCCTGTCGCGTCGTCTGGGAGCTGAGGAAACTAGGCCCATGGTCGACACGTCGATCTTCCCGACTCTCGAGGGACGCCTTCACCTGGTCACGGGCGGCCAGGATGATTACGACTCGCTCGTCGACAATGTGGCCGATCGAAGGTTCGTCCTCATTGGCGAGGCATCTCACGGGACTCACGATTTCTACGCGGAGCGGGCTCGAATCACCCGTCATCTGATCGAAGAATGTGGTTTCAATGCCGTGGCGGTGGAGGCGGACTGGCCCGACGCCTATCGGGTCAACCGCTACGTCATGGGACTCTCCGACGATTCGGACGCGGACACGGCTCTTTCGGACTTCCGCCGATTTCCGTCCTGGATGTGGCGGAACCGCGATGTGCTGGCCTTTGTCGAATGGCTTCGCTCCCGCAACGACGCTCAGGTCACTCCCAGGCTCAAGGCGCGGTTCTACGGTCTGGACCTCTACAGCCTCCGAGCGTCGATGGAGGCCGTGGTGAGGTACCTCGACCGGGTCGATCCCGACGAGGCCGCACGGGCACGGGCGCGCTACTCATGCTTCGACCATGTCGGTGGCGAGGGACAGGCCTACGGCTACGCCCTGGCTTACTCGGGAGCCATTCCCTGCGAGAACGAAGTCGTCATGCAGCTGATCGAGCTGCGACGGAGAGCGGAGGGATACCTTCGGCGAGACGGCTGGGTGGCCGACGACGAGTTCTTCTTCGCCGAGCAGAACGCACGTGTGGTGCGAGACGCCGAGGAGTACTACCAGCAGATGTATCGGGCGGACGCGTCCTCGTGGAACCTTCGCGACCGTCACATGGCCTCAACGCTCGATTCCTTAGCTGAGCACCTCAATCACCAGCTTGGCCGCGCGAAGATCGTGGTATGGGAGCACAATTCCCACGTCGGTGACGCTCGATCTACTGAGATGGGGGCTACCGGCGAGCTCAACGTCGGCCAACTGGCCCGGCAGCGATACGCAGACGAATGCGCCCTTATCGGGTTTACCACGTATGGCGGGACCGTGACTGCCTCCACCGAGTGGGGCGGTCCAGCTGAACGCAAACGGGTTCTTCCTGCCATGAACGAGAGCCATGAGTCGTTCCTCCATGACACCGATGCCGGGCGCTTCTGGTTGAATTTGGGAGATCCGACCGTGCACGACGCCATGGTGGTCCCGCGCTTGGAGAGGGCAATCGGAGTCATCTATCGTCCCGAGACGGAACGCAGGAGTCACTACTTTCATGCCCGACTCGGCGAACAGTTCGATGCGGTGATCCATCTCGACTACACCAAGGCGGTCGAACCCCTGGAGCGCACGTCGCTCTGGGACGCAGGAGAACCTCCGGAGACCTACCCCACGGGCCTTTGACGACCGATTGTCCGGCGTCGACTCAACGCGAACGGTTGGGCACAGCATGGACGAGTGACTGGCGCTGTCCGATCGAGCAGGCAAGGGCGCAACAGAGATCGAACCAGGTGCCGACACAGAAGGCACCCAGTCCCCCGTCACCTTGACGCGACGGGGTCGAGGCCGCATCGAGAACCCCGGTCATTCTCTTCCACCGCCTGCCGTCTATGAGGGTCTAAGTACCCTGGTCGCAGAGCGTGGGACGACCCACAATCCTCCCGTGCGTCGCCGAATTCCCCTGATTTCCATGGTCATCTTGCTGCTGGGCGCCCTCGTGGGCGTGGCCGGCTCACCGAGGGAAGCCTCCGGTGCTGGCCCGGCCAACGCGCCGGTCGTCGGTATGGTGTCCACGCCCGACGGCAGGGGCTACTGGGAGGTTGGGTCCGACGGCGGCGTCTTCACCTACGGCGACGCCGGCTTCTTCGGCTCGGCCGGTGGCCTGCACCTCAACGCGCCAGTGGTCGGCATGGCG
>Ga0187890_10000108_pt1 | contig 57061 bp, 50 predicted proteins | sample June2016WEW_21_1_FD_133005 | JGI IMG/M metagenome (GOLD analysis project Ga0187890, IMG submission 133005) | Peatland microbial communities from SPRUCE experiment site at the Marcell Experimental Forest, Minnesota, USA - June2016WEW_21_10 | ecosystem: Environmental > Terrestrial > Soil >... | reverse complement strand
CTTCAATCCCTTGGTCGTCGGCAACGTTCTCCAAAAACGTCGCCGACGGTACGAAGAACAGATTTCCCGTGACGGCGCGGCTGAAGTCGAGCAACCGGTCGTAGTTGCCGGGCGGACGGCCGATGAACATATTCTGAAGCATCTGTTCGATGGTGCGCGGTGAACGGCTGTAGCCGATGAAATAGGTGCCAAATTCGCCGTGGCCGGGCCGGCCGAAAGGCATGTTGTCGCGCAGGATCTTGATCTCTTTCCCGTTCTCGACGATGGTTGTGAGCGCGCTGTGCGCCGACGTTGGCTTGACGGAGTCGTCCAATTCGATGTCGGAAAGCTTGGTGCGGCCGATAATGCGTTCCTGCGCTTCGGTGGAGAGCGTGTTCCAAGCTCCGAGATCGTGGAGATATTTTTGAACGATGACGTAGCTGCCGCCGGCAAAGTCGGCGTCCTCATCACCCACCACTACGGCATCGGCCGCTGCCGCGCCCCTGGGATTTTCCGTTCCGTCGACGAAACCAAGAAGATCGCGGTCGTCGAAGTAACGGAAGCCCTGTACTTCATCCACCGGGGAAATGGCATTCCCGATACGCTCCGTAATCTGCGTGGCCAGCTCGAAGGATAGGTCCATGCGCTTGGCGCGGATGTGGAACAGCAAGTCCCCTGGGGTGGAAACCGCATGCCGAGTTCCAGCGCGAATCTCCTGGAAAGGATGTAGCTCCGCCGGCCGGGGCGATCCGAAGAGGCGATTCCACGCATTTGACCCAAACCCCATGACGCAGGAAAGTCCTCCCTCCAGGTCGCGAAATTCCACCGCGCGCACCAGCGCGGCGAGGTCTCCGCAGAACGAGCGCAGGGTAGCGCGATTCTCAGAGCCCGGGTTGAGCGTTGCGACCAGAAAGATCGCGGCGCGAGTAAGCGGCGCGGCCACTGCCTGCGCGAGGGCAGGCAATCTAACTGCTGCTTCGGGCGTGCTCATTGCATCGGGATGGGGATCGGTCTCCATCGAATATCGTCCTTGGTGAGGTGCGCGAATCTTTCCCTACGAAATGCTACGCTCGCCTCGCGCGTGAAAGCTCGCCCTGCAAGCTTATCATCGGCTGCGCAACCTGCAAGCGTCTCCTTGCGATCTAATTGGCCCGGAATTGCCACTTCCGGCAATTGCGAAAATCTCCACGCCGGCAGGCTGCGGACCGACTCTTCGAATCGTTCTACACCACGAAAAATTACGGTATGGGCATCGGACTCTCCGTCAGTCGCTCCATTATCGAGAGTCATCATGGCCTTCTTTGTGGAACAACCCCTCAGCCTGCGGCCTTCAGCAATTCGCTAAGTTTATCCAAGTCCTGGGGGCTGGCGTCGCCGATCACGAAATAGCGGAGACCGTTGTGACTCCAGCTGCGCAGGTTGAAGGAGAGCGCGGTCTGCATAGCGTCGTCCGTGCGGGTGTTGCCCAAGGCCCGTTCCTGGAAAATGAAGACGGAAATCTGGTGCAGGCGCACGCGGAAAATCAGTTCCGCACCCGGCGACTGGTTTAGATAGCTTACCTTGGCTCCCACCAGGACGAACGGGGAATCCTGCAACTCGGGCAGGTTGAAGGTGAAAGGAATCTTCCCCGCAAACCATGGTTTCACGGTATGCCGGTCAGTGGAAACCACATCGACCGGGTTGGAACTGGCCAGGGTTGCGACGTGCAGGTCGGCCAGTTCGCTGACCAACTGTTGTTGGCCGCTCCGGCCGCGGTTGAGAGCAAGCGGCAGTATGCCGATAATCAGCACCACGGTTGCGCTGGCCAGAATGGGGAGCCAAAACCGGTTCCAACGGGCTGGTGGGCGCGCTGCGATGCTCGATTGAATACGCGTGCGAAAAGCCGGATCCGGCCTAAACCTCTGGCCGGCGGCCCGTACCGCAAGCTTCTGCTGAACCTTACTTAAGCTCTCGGCAGCACAAGCGGAGCATCCCCGGAGATGCTCGCCCAGCGCCCGCGCTTCTGCGACCGGAAGCTCACCATCGAGATAGGCATCGAGTTTTTCAGTCCAAGTTTCGCAGACCATGATTTAACCCCTTGGTTCAGCCTCCGGCGGCTTCTGCTGCATCTTCGCAACCGCTGCCCGCAAAGCCCGGCGTGCGCGGGACAGGCGCGACATCACGGTACCGATCGGGATGCCCAGCGTGGCAGAGATTTCCTGGTACGACATCTCTTCGACTTCGCAGAGCAACAAAGCCTCGCGATAGGCGATGGGCAATTGCTCCATAGCCTGCTGCACCAATTGCGAATCCGAACGCTGCAGCAGGATGCTCTCCGGCGTTTCCTTGGCCGTGGGGAGGACTTGTTCTTCGCCTTCAAGATCAAGCGGCACGTTCGCGGTTGCCTTTAGTCCAGTGCGGGAGGTGAGGAACGTATTCCGCAGGATCTTATAGATCCAGGCGCGAAAATTCGTGCCCGGCTGGAATGAGGAGAATCCCTTAAGCGCCTTGGCATAGGTTTCCTGCACCAGGTCCTCGGCTTCGTGCCGGTCCTGCGTGAGCCAGCAAGCAAAGTTATAGAGCCGCTCGAAATGGGGCATAGCCAGCTCTTCGAACGATCCCGATGGCAAGGTCTCTTGCGACACGCACACTAGGGTAAACCAGCAAACGATCGTTTTATTCCCATCGCCGACAAATAATTCCCCGTGGAATAAGGCGGAATAAAACGGAGTTTTGCCGGTTCTATACAACAAGGAATTGGCGATGGTGAATCCTTTCGATCTTAAGACCGCACTCCTGGCGAAGCACGCACAACATGTCGTGCTGATTCACTTTCCGATCGCGCTGTTTATCACCGCAGTAGCATTCGACCTTATGGCGCAATGGACGAAGCGGCGTGGCTTGGCGGACTCGGCCTACTACAACCTGCTGGCGGCCGCCATGTCAACGCTCCCGGTTCTCGCAACCGGGATACTCGCCTGGCAGTTCCAACTCGAGGGCCAGAAACTGAAGGGCATACTCCTGTTGCACCTGGTACTGGCGTGCGTCTCGAGCGTGATGATCTGGCTGATCTGGTGGCTGCATTTCCGCGCGCGACAGCGAGTGGAGGCCTTGCCGAGCTACCGCGTGGCCATGGAACTCATAGCCGTCGGCATCGTGGCGCTAACCGGGCATTTGGGTGGCTTTCTGAGCGGTGTCAACGGACCCGGGTAGCGGTGTTCAATCACCTTCGTTCCTCAACTTGACCGGGAATAAAAGCGACGCCTGCCAGTTATCACCTCAGAATGCCACAAACCAAGGAGGACAAATGTCCGACAAGAACCAGGATCTTATCGATCAGAAGTTACAACACCTCAACCATGACGGAGTCGACCGTCGCGGGTTCCTGAAGTGCATGGCGTGGGCGGGTACGGGGCTGGTCTGGACCATGAGTGGTGGCGTTCCGGTGTCTCGGGCATTCGCCAAGGCCATTGATCGAAGTGCCGGCAAAGCCGGGGACTTCACCTTTGTACAGATCAGCGACAGTCACATCGGTTTTAACAAGCCGGCCAATCCCGACGTTACCGCTACATTGCAGACGGCAATGAACAAGATCAATGCCATGCCTCACGTCCCGGATTTCATCATTCATACCGGTGATCTGAGTCAGCTCTCGAAGCCGAGTGAATTCGATACGCTGGACCAGGTATTAAAAGGAGCGTCCGCAAAACAGATCTTCTTTGTGCCGGGTGAGCACGACATGCTGACCGACAACGGCGAGCAATATCTCGAACGCTATGGCAAAGGTACAAAAGGCACTGGGTGGTCCAGCTTCGATCACAAGGGTGTGCATTTCGTTGGTCTCGTGAACGTTGCCAACTTGAAAGCCGGAGGCATGGGATCGCTCGGTACCGAACAACTGGAGTGGCTTGAGGACGATCTCAAGGGCCGGTCCGCCAGCACTCCCATCGTCGTGTTTGCCCACATTCCGCTGTGGACGATCTATCCAGACTGGGGCTGGGGGACTGACGACAGCGAACAAGCATTGTCTTATGTGAAACGTTTCGGTTCGGTGACGGTGCTAAACGGTCACATTCACCAAATCATGCAGAAGGTCGAAGGGAAGGTTTCGTTCCACACCGCGATGTCGACCGCCTTCCCTCAACCTGCGCCGGGAACAGCTCCCTCAGCCGGACCCATGAAGGTGCCGGCCGAGCAGTTGCAGAAGGTGTTGGGTATTACCGATGTGAACTACGTGCGGGGCCAACATTCCCTGGCGGTAGTGGACTCAACGCTGGGGTAGACCGAAGAATCTTGGCCCGAGCCAGGAAGATTAAGCGAGAACATCAAACTCAGGAAGGAAACAGAAAAATGACACGGAAGAGTGCGTGGATTGCAGGTTTAGCGGCTCCGGTGATGATTGCCACGTTGCTGCTCGTGGCGGGATCGCGGAGCGCAAAAGCGAATGACCAACCCTCCGCGGCAAGCGCGGCAGTGAAGATCGATAATTTCGTCTTTGGGCCGCAGACGATTACGGTACCCGTGGGAGCGACCGTTACCTGGACCAACAGCGACGACATTCCTCATACGGCGGTGAGCACCGAAGGGGTGTTTAAGTCCAAGGTGATGGATACGGACGAGAAGTTCTCCTACACATTTACCAAGGCGGGAACTTATTCCTACTACTGTTCGATCCACCCGAAGATGACCGGCAAGGTCGTGGTGCAGTAAGGCTGGGGCGACCATGCAGACGGGTTGCAGGTCATTATTAAAAGCTCAGCTTCAAGGAGAACTCGAGCGCACGCGGAGAACCCAGGGCAAACACGCCGGAGCCCAGCCCCAGGCGGTTGCTGCTGGGTTGTTCGCCTGAGGTGCTATTAAGCGCTCCGGGCACGTTGCTGGATACTCCTCCCACCGGCAGAGGCAGGAGCGCTCCACTCAACGGATTTCCAGGCCCGTCAAAGTTCGAGAAATTCATCACATTGAAGAACGATACCCCGGGCTGCACCTGGAATCTCTCCTTGAATTTGTAAACCCAGTTCAAACTTACATCGAAGGCGCGCAACCAGCCCATGCCAGCTTCGTCAAATGGAGCAGGCTGTATAAGCTGTTGTACTCCGCCCAGGGATTGAAGTTGAGAGAGGGTGAACAAGCCGTTGGTGATCAGCGCCTGTCCGGCAGGAGTGGGCTGATTAGCACCAGTGTGGTTGTAAGTGGTAATCACATTGTTGATGTTGCTGGTGTTGACGCCATGCCCGAACGAGCCGACGTTGGTGCCGGGAAGCACGTCTCCCAGGGAACCGTTCGAGGCAAAACTGCCGTCACCCGTGCCATCGCCAGTGATATCGGTTACGAAGATACCGCCCGCGTTTCCCGTCGGGCTGAGGGTGAGAGTCGCTGGCAGCGGGCTGTAGAAGTGGCCGATTGCGCCCAGACGGAAATGGAAGGGCAGGTCCATCGTGCCACCAAAAGAAATCTGGTTTTTGCGGTCGAGTCCGTTCGGCCCCAAGTACTTTTGAGGGTTGTTGAAATCCGTGGCGATGGTGACGAAGTCATTGTCGGTCGCCGAAGCGATATAGCGCTCCAACTGATAAGACACTTGCAAATCGAAGTTTCTGACCCCCTGGAACGGGTGCTCCAGGTGCTGTTTCAGAGACACCTGCAAGGCCGTATTCTTCGCGTAGCCGATGGGAAACAGCATCTGGTTGGCGCCGAGATTCTGATTAACGCCCGGAAAGGCCGCATTGGGGCAGGGGAACCCTCCGCAAAGCGAATAACCGGAATCGAGCCCGTTGGCGGCGAAATCGGAGATCGTCGCCGATCTTGGGCTATAGGTTTGGCCCGGCTGTAGCGTCACGGGGCTGTTCGGACAGGTTGTGAGCGCCAGCTGAATGGTACCCTGGCCACAATTGGCAAGCGTGGTCTGGATCGCCGTTGTCGCATTTGTCAGATTGAAAAACCGCGCATCGCCCACATGGTTGGTATCAATCGCGAGCAGCGTGTGAGTCTCAATGTTGCGCAGATAGTCGGCCGTAAGTACCATGCCGGGGCGTATTTCATGCTGCAGGCCGACGTTGATTTGCACCGAGCGTGGACTCTTGTAGTTCGGCGCTAACAAATCCGTGCCTGTTGCGTCCAGACCGTCCGCCAAAGCTGTTCCTATGAACGAAGGATTGGGAGCCGCCGAGCCCACTGAGGCTGTGGCCTGCTGATATTGCGCCTGGAGGGTGGAAATCTGACTGGCCACGCTTCCAATCGGCTGCCCACAGAATGTAGGCGTCACCGAACCGCCGGTTGGCAAAGACAGCGCTTGCGGAAGACCGTTGGAACAAACTGTGGTATCGGCCAGGAACAACCCCGTCTGCAGCCGCGCTGGCCGGTCGAATTCGATGTTGTTCCAGATCGAGTTCTCATAGAACAGGCCAATGCCGCCGCGCAGCACGGTCTTGCCTTTATTGGAAGGATCCCAGGCTAAGCCCAGCTGCGGGGCGAAGTTGAGGTTGGGTTGACGTACTCGATTGCCCAGGCTTGAAAAGTACTGATTGTCGAACTGTTCCAGAGCCGGAATGGCAGCGAGGTCGCTATCAGTGCGGCCCGAATCCCGCACGTAGCGCAAACCGTAGGTCAGTGTGAAGTTTGGAGCGAGTTTCCACGCGTCTCCAACGTAAAGCGAGATCCGGTTATCGGGGCCGCTGCCACCTGCCGGAAACCCAAAGGCTGGTATTTCCGAATCAAAGCCCTGTCCATTACCCAGGGACACGCTATTTGCCGGGTAATTCAGGGGGTTGCTGGCTCCGCCGGGGAGAGCCAGGCACGTAGCGTTGCAATCTGTTAATCCCGCCCCAACCGCCGGTGCGAGCTTCAGGAAGCTGGCGAATCCTCCTCCGAAAATATGGTTAAACCCGCCGCCGTAGCGAAGAATGTGCGTGCCCAGTGCCCGGCTGCCGTCGTACTTGATCTGGCGGTCGGATTGATAGGTTTGCTGCGGCGCCAGAAAACTCGGACCGGAACAGAAATTATCCGCGCCCGCCGTAAGGCAGTCCGGATCGCCGCCAATGGCCAACTCAATTCCTGGGAGCGGATTATAGATGCTGGTTCCCGCGGTTGCGTCCACGATTCCGTTGCGGAATTTCATGTAGCCGATGCGAATGCTGTGTGTGTAAGGCCCAGTGTTGAAGTCGAGGCCGATGGCATTGACAGGCGTATGATTCACGTTGCCAAAAGGCTGAAAACTGTTGGGGATAATGGCCAGCACGCTGTGGTTTTGATCGTACGAGAAGCGATAGAAGAACTTGTACCTTTCATTGATCTGCCAGTCGATACGTCCCACGCCTTCCACTTCGCGAAAGGGCGAACTGTAGCTGCCGGTCAGCGCGGAAAAGTTGCCCCCGGGGAGAACTGGATTGAGCAGATCTTGTTTGGTCCGTTCGGCATCCAGAAAGAAAAAGAGCCTGTCTTTCAGAATCGGTCCGCCGAAGTTGCCGCCATATTGGTTGCGCTGGAAAGGATTGTCGCTTCCCCCGGGCAAGTTGGCATCGAGGGATTGATCGCGGAAATAATAGTAGCCCTCGCCATGGTAGCCATTCGTGCCCGATCTGGTCGTCACGTTCACCGACCCGGACGAAGTGAGTTCGGTGGAAAGATCGAGAGAGGACTGCTGAATCTGAAATTCCTGGATGTCGCTGGCGGGGATGTTTTGCGTGGTCGTGCCCACCGTCTCGTCGCTGATGTCGAGCCCGTCGACTTCGATGCGGGCGGTGCGCCCGAACCGGCCACCGAATGAAATCGAGGAGAAACCGTTCTTGGTAGGGTCGAAGTTGCCGCCGTCCTGGATCTGCACTCCCGGTTCCAGTTGCGCCAGATCGAGAAAGTTCCGGCCGTTGATGGGCAGGTTTTCGATCTGCTGCGTGGTCAACACGCCTTCCACGGTCGCCTGCTGCGTGTTCACCGCGACCTCCGTGCTTTGCACCTCGACCACTTGAGTGGTTTGTCCGACTTGCAGTTTAACGTTCCCCGATGCAGTCACGCCGACTTGCACGGTTAGCGCAACTTCTGAAGTCTTGAATCCCTGAGCTTCGGCTCGCAACGTGTAATCGCCCGGAGTCAGCGCGCCTGAGGTATAGGCCCCCGCGGACGTGGTCTTGATCGTAATGACGTGGCCTGTTGCTTTATTGCTTATCGAAATCTTTGCGCCGCCTACAACCGCGCCCGAGGGGTCTGTGACCAGTCCCTGAATACTGCCAGTAGAAATGGTTGTCTGCGCCGGCGACATCGAAGAGAAGAGCAGGACGCATAACAGCGAGACAGACGCAAGAACAACCCAAGGCTTTCCGCGCAGGAAGCCGCTAACCGACAACATTCCAGACCTTCCTTTCAACATGCTTATCCCACATGCTTATCAAAGCATGACCGCTATCGACATCAAGCGGAACTTGCTTTTGGACTTCAAAATGGAAAGAGAAAAAATTGTACACCGATTTGCACTTGGATGGCTTGCCTGAACCCGGTTTCGCCTTGGCCCACCCCAGCCGATCGCTACTTCTTCCGTAGGAGCAGCCAGTAGTGAGATACAGAACGTTGCCCTCAGGTTGGCCGACGGAAAGCGAAGAAAACGCCATGCAGCGCCCGGGGGAAATCCTTGAAAAAAGAGTGTTCAAGAAAAAATCGGATGGAGCTGGACGCTGTTTCTGAAGTCGACCGTCCGCAGAATTACCGATGCTATGGTGAGCGCGTCAGGATTCGAACCTGCGACCCATGCCTTAAAAGGGTCGCCAACCCAATTACAAACAACAACTTGCACGTCCAGCTTACTCCATGCACGACACAACAAAATCAATGAGATGCCAACAAGACATCGGTCTGGGTGCCCGGAGGGTGCCTGGAATCCGGCCTCTCAAACAATGTCACTTCGGTTTATTGGATCCTTTGTAACGCGAAGGAATCATTTCGCCGAACATCCAGCATTCGGCTTTTTCAGAGCCACGTTATGCTGTATTTTCAGCAACCTAAGTGACTCCAGGTGGCCGCCGAAGTCCTTGAGAGGACGTGCGAGACATGCGAATCGTGGGTTGAAATCGTGGGTTTTTACATAACGTGGAATCGTTCGTCTATACATCGATCTCTGTAATAAACCTGGTGGCTCCTGTCATCTTCAAAGGGCGAATGTCAGCAATCCAGCTTGGGCGAACGGTGTCAGGGAAGTTTCCGACCAGATACAAGATTTACGGTATGGCACGAATGTCACGTTGCATTAGTCTGCGGTTCTACTCACAACGCCCCATCGAGCAGATGCTGGTTACAGGGAAGCCGGCACCTGCTGTCTTTTTCAGATTCGAAACTCAGGACGTTTACAGCCTGTTAAGTCACGAAATACAGATTGAAAGGGATTCGCCCGCCGGTACTTCGCGATTAGAGTTCTCAATTAACACAATCGGTTGGAAGGAGGGATCATGCTGTACTGGACGCTAATGTTCCTGGTGTTCGCCCTGATCGCCGGAATCCTGGGCTTTACCGGCATCGCAATTGCCGCAGCGGGTATCGCGAAGCTGCTATTTGTCGTTTTTCTGGTGTTCTTCGTGATATCACTCGCTACCCATCTCTCGCGCCGAGGCAGCGGTATTTGAATCGCTGCCGCACTGCAAAAGAGTACGGAGGAATCCTCGCAGCCCGCAAGGGCGGCGATAGCTTGATGCCGGCCATGAGCCTGCCGTCACTGATGGAGCAGGGCAGTTTAAACCAAGGCTGATCGCGGAAGGAGACCAACAAACCATGAACCTCACTGGCATGAAACTCGCTGGATTGATCAGAACTTCACTTCTAGTTTCGCTTCTCGGAACCACTGCGCTGTTCTATGCGCAGGATCAAGGTAACGACTCCAAACCACCGCAAGACGACGCTCGCCCGGAGGCAACTAAGCCGGCGCGCGATGAAGCCAAGCCCCCGCGCCAAGAAGATGCTAAGCCTTCAAAGCAGGATGAGGCGAAGGCACCAGCCAATCGCGAGCAAGCAGAACACGCCGCCAACCGGACTGGCGGCCACATCCCCGACGACAAATTTCGCGCCCATTTCGGGCGTCAACATACGCTGGTCATCAACCATCCGACAATCGTCGAAGGCCAGCCACGTTTTCAATATGGTGGATACTGGTTTTCCATCGTTGATGCGTGGCCAGTAGGCTGGGCCTACACCGACGACTGCTACATCGACTACGTCGATGGAGAGTATTTTCTCTTTGACCTGCGTCACCCCGGTGTTCGTGTTGCAATTGTCGTTGTGCTGTAACGACGTGCTGTAACGACCGGCCTGCAAGTGCGTTTGGGCTTTCCGTTCCGCGGGGTGCGAATTTTGCGCAACGGAAAGCCTCGCATTTTGTTTCTGAATGTGCAGGAAATTGGTGGCGATACTTGCCACCAGAATCGCTCCCAACCTTTGCTATTTCTTCCAGCAACTAACCGTTGATAGCGACAAAATTCCGAATGCACGGGGTAACCCGCGCTTTCTTAGGAGGAAGCTTTTATGGCAGATGACATGGAGAAGAAAGGTCAGCAAGGCAATCAATCCGGACAGGGCCAGCAGGGTGGTCAATCCGGACAGCACGGACAAGGCCAACAGCCCGGCCAGTCTGGACAATACGACCCGAAGAAGGTTAACCAGGGTCAGAGACAGACTGATGAAGAGAACGAAAACCGCGACCGTCAGCGTCGTGCTTCGTAGTTTTTCTCGAGGCGAGCATCACTGATGCCTTGGAAGTCCCGGCGTTGACGGCCGGGACTTCATTTTATCGAATACGAGGATCGCAACCTCGACACGCACATTTGAAAACTTGAACTCTTTCGAGGAACACAATGGAAGCCAGGAAGCGTAGGGTAACGCAGGAACCTCTTCTCAGTACCGTCGCCCGCAAACTGGGGTTCGCAGCCGGCAAGCTCACGCAGGCCACCCAGGAACTAACCGAGAGTCTTTCGGCGCTTCCTAGAAATGTTACTGCGAAGGTGCGCGCCGCCACCCATAGCAGCGAGCCTGTGGAGCGCTCGCGGTCGCGTATTCTTCATCCCACGAAAAAGACCTCCCGCACCCCTCGGACGCAGAGGACGAAGGTTGCGGCCGGAGTGGGCAAGAAGCGAAAGTCGTCTAAAGACAAATCGCCTCGACGATCGGCCAGTGGCATAGCGCAAGTGGGCCATGGAAAGGTTCAGAGAAAGCCTTTCATCTTCTCGCACGTTCCACGATCGGCCTAACAACTATCCTGCACTCGCGCTTCCCGCTCTTAACCTCCGGGGGATTTCAAGTGCAGCCCATGTGTCTGAGAAAACTCTACATTCGCCGGTTCTGATGAGTAGGGAACCTATTACAGATCAACCGGGGCTCTACAGTATTGCGGCCGAGTCGGGGTGATCTTACAGTGCGGAGAGTGCAAGAAAGTTGAGTCCATCCCATGGCATTCAAGACTTCGGCATACCGCATCGAAGAGCGCCGCCTGTCGGCGGAAGATCTGAGGCGTGCCTTCGATTCAGCCCTGTGCGAGATTCATCAGGCTGATCTCGCCGCCAAAAAGGGGCTGCAGCGTCGGATCCCTATTGTTCAGCGCGCAAAGCGTTTTGGAATTTCCCAGGCTGACGCGGAGAAGCGCGCGCTGTCGGAAGCAGCGCGAGCTCTGGCTGAGTTGTGGAAGGTTTGACGAACCCCTCCTGAGTTTCGCGCCATTTAGAAGGCATGAGAACTACAGGGCCTCAAGTTTCTGAGGCCCGACATAACGGAGTGGCGGTTCAGCAATTGACGGCAATCACAATCTGTTTCAACGTCTGTTTGAACCCCAATCCACGGGCTCATTTCGCTGGTCCGGTCCGCTAACTCAGAGCGCTGGACTTCGGCCTTGGATCAGGCGGATCAAGACTGCAATCACGGCCAAAACCAGCAGGATATGAATGAATCCGCCCAGCGTGTAGGAGCTGACCATACCCAACAGCCAGAGGATTAAGAGCAACACGGCGATAGTCCAGAGCATCGAGATTCCTTTCCTGGAAAGCTGCGTACGTGCTATCAACCGCTGAGTGTATGCGGACTCCGTCGCTGCAGGTATCCAGTAAAGTCCCTAGTGAAGGCTCAATCGAGCTTTACCTGCGAACGGATTTCGCGATGACGCGAGAGACCGGTCGGAAAACTCCCAATGCGCACGATTCGGCGGTAGCGCGCTGCTGAAGCAGCGCTGGCTCGGAAGCTCAGGCCACAGTAGTCTCTGGCGTAGAACGGAGTTCCGGCATCTGGATCTGGATGATGTTGTTCTTGATGGCGTACACGACCAGATCGCGGATGGAGTGCAGATTGAGCTTTCTCATGATGTTGCTACGATGCGTTTCCACGGTCTTGGTGCTCAAGTTCAGGAGTACGGCCACTTCCTTGGAAGTCTTTCCTTCCGCGAGGAGCTGAGTGACTTCACGCTCACGAGCGGTCAGCGTCGGTAGATCCGGCGCTTCATTACGGGATAACGCATGTCCTTTCTCCAGAAAGCCCGCCAACACCAGGTCGTTTACTCGCGGGGTGAAGAACATTCGCTTGTTCTGCAAAGCTTCAACGGCGGCGACCAGATCGCGAGCTGCATCGGACTTAAGCACAAAGCCACGTGCGCCGGCATCGAGGGCTTCGCGGATAACCTGATCGGAATCCGTAATGGTGAGGACGATGACTTTGAAGTTGGGGTCATACTGGAGCAACTGGCGCGTGGTATCCAAACCGTTGAGGTGTGGCATGCCGATGTCCACGATCACAACGTCCGGTTTCAACTGCTTGGCCATTTCGATTGTCTGGCGGCCATCGGACGCCTCCCCACACACTTCCCATCCCTCACGCTTCTGGAGAAGCGCGCACAAGCCTCGCCGTATCAGTTCGTGATCGTCGGCTAACAAAATACGAAGTTTCATAGCATCCTCCACGAGCCACAGAGATAGAGAGACCTGGACCTGTTCCTAACCCCGGAATTCAACACGAAGCCTGTGGACTTCGTGCCAGTGCAGTAAACACCTGATGCTGACTTACGGCTTCGACGGCCTCCAACAGATCGCGCGCGGCATTCGACTTCACCACATATCCTCTTGCTCCAGCGTCCAGAGCCTCACGCATCATTTGCGGAGAGTCGTGTTGGGTAACGAACAAAACTTCGAGTCCGGAGGTCTTCCGCTTCTGCTGAATTAAGCGGCACGCTTCCAGACCATTCATCCGAGGCATGGTGACATCGAGAACCACAACGTCGGGCTGCAAAGCGTCAACCTTATCCAATGCTTCAATTCCATCTGACGCTTCACCTACCACTTGCCAGCCGGACCGCCCTTCCAGTAGAGTCCGCAGCCCTTGCCTCACGATGGGGTGATCATCCACCAGCAGGATGCGGACTGCCATAAAGTTTCTGCTCTCTGAGGCAGCCCCGGACAACCTACGGTTCACGGCTGGCTCTAATTTTCAACTGTGCCCCGTTCCTGCCGCACAAATCCAATCGCACCGGGCGGAAAAAACAACTCCTGGGTGAAGCACGTTGAAAGTAGCATGGTACTATCCCGCCCCGAATACAGGGAATCCTGTATTTTCAGTCGCAATCGAGATTCTAGTTGCCGGTGGAACTCATTGATGGGAAATAAGTTCCCTCATGCAACAACGCGTCCACTGCCTCGACAATGGAGCCAACGTCCGATTTCGCGCAAGCTCCACGAATCCCGACCCTGCGGGCCTCCTCGGCCAGCTGTTTCGACAGGTGAATGGTGATCATAAGGATGGGAATTTCAGGAAAACGTTTCGTGACGCGCCGGGCTACATCAAGCCCGTTGAGGTCCGGCATCTGGAAATCCAGCAGAATCATGTCAGGCCGATTCTGCTCTACCCGTTGCAGGGCTTCTCTTCCGGTCCGAGCCTCATCGCAAACTCGCCAGGTGCTTTGCTGCTCGAGAAGAGCCCGAAGGTAATGCCGGACCGCCGGGTTGTCATCGACCACGAGAATTCGAACCAAGCGGTACTCCCTTCCACTTTGTGCCCACGCTTAAGTACGGCTGCGATCAAGGCTGGGCGAAATGCAAGTGCCCGACGCGGCCAGCTATTCAATGTCCCTTGCCATGACCTTCTGCCTTGTGCTTCTTCATTACCGTCCGCGCAGCTACTTCCTTGGCTCGGTCGCCATAGCGTCCGGAACGTTGCGCACCTTCCTTGATATGTTCGTACTCCCTCTGTTCCTTTGCGCTTACGCCGCGAAGATGTTTTTTACCTGGCATCGGCTCCTCTTTCGCACCCGTTTCTCCGCTTCCGCCCACCATAGGACTCAAGTCGTATGCCCGCAATACTGTAAACTCCCGAGCATCCAACATCACAATTCGGCGAAGATCAAATGAACCGGTCTTCCCGCAACCTTACGGTCTTGACCTACCCACTGCGCTAAATGCCTGCAAGTTGCGCCTGATTTAGGTCCTTCTCGGGGGACGAGGATTCAGTGACCCGATCGACTGGAGGGCGCCGCAGAAACCTGCGCTTCGGAAACAAAAGGTCACGCATCTTCATCTTCGCTTTGTGCAGTTGCGATTTTGAATTGCCCACGGAGCAGTCCAGCATTCGAGCAATCTCGTGGTGCTGGTATCCTTCAACCTCGTGCAGGGCAAAAATCTTTCGGCACCCTTCCGGGAGTTTCTGCATAGCGCGCCGCAATGCAATTCGATCGACCACGCCAGAAAGCCGGGGGTCTGCTCCTCCGACGTCGCGCCGTAGAGATGGTGACTCTGGCGACGCCGGCTCGTCGAGCGAAAGTATAGGCGGGGCTTTGCGGCGGCGCAGCTTCATCAGCACAGTATTCACGGCGACCCGGTAGAGCCAGGTGGAAAAAGCAGAGTCGCCTCGAAACGATCCGACGCTGCGAAATACTTGCAGGAAAGCCTCTTGCGTCAGGTCCTCCGCCTCGGCGATATCCTTCGTCATCAAGAGACAAACGGAATACACCCGCTTCTTGTGAGACTCGAAGAGCGAAGCAAAGGCCTGCTCGTCGCCACGCTGTGCACGCTGAACCAGATTGCGTTCAGATTCGTCTCTGTCGGTTTCCTGCTTTTCCGGAATCAGATTTGTTACGGTCGCGGAAATCACGCAAGTGCCCACTGTAGTCTCCTTGTCAAACGAAGTGATGGTCCATTGCTCTCGATGACTCCGGGAGCATTCAACTTCCATGAAGAGAGTAACGACACGGTGGTTCTCAACCCATCAGGATGCTCCTGTAATTGGTTGCCAGACTTGCTGTACAGCTGACGAGTGAACGCTGAGGGATTTTGTTTATTTTGTAGCGGCGAGGCAAAACATTTCTTTACGAACTGTGGCGGTTCGTTCGCCAACGTTACAAATCGCAACTTCTACCGTCATTGCAAATTAAACGAGAAGTGGTGGGGACCCAATGCCCCCACCACTTGTTAGACAACCAAGGCCGTTACCGGCAGTCGAGAAGCCCGACTTCACAGCCGCCCGGCGAGAAGCAATACAAGCAAGACCACGACCACCAGGCCGAGCCCACTACTGGGGTAATAGCCCCATGATCTGCTGTAGGGCCAGGTCGGCAGCGCTCCCAGCAATAACAGCACAAGTACGATCAATAGAATTGTCGACATGAAAGCCTCCGATTGTTGTTTGCGTTTGGTAGAAGATCCCTAAACCCGGTTTGCAGAGCAAACCGGGTCTCGGAAGGAAATGTGAGAAATCCCCGCCTCACCGGCTCGCGGTAACTGGTATCCCCGCCGAAGGTTTCAGTTCGCCGTGCTCCCTGGCTTGGCCCGAATAGCGCCGGATCGCGGAAAGGAACGGTTCACTCGCCTCTCTCGGCCGGACCTTCCCGCCCAAGATGTCGGGGAACGGGACGAAGCTGCCGTAAAGAATTCGAGTTTCGTCCTTGTCTTGTGTAACCACGGAGCCATTCAGATCGATTCCCGCAAAAATGCCCCGGGCTCGTGAGTAGGTCAGCACTTCTGCCCTCATTTTCCAGTCTGTGTCCGCGCCGGCATCGCGTCCGACTGGGCCTGCGGCCGCAGAAGCATCCGCGCCGAGCTTAAACTTGCTGGATAACAGATGCTGCATTCCGTCGTCATTGGTCACAATCAGTACCAGGTCGACAGCCTGACCGCCCAGTTGCAGCCCCCAACTTCCACCTGTGATGGTAATCGGTGCAGGAGCGCTCCACATGCCACTCTCCGTCCGGCACGTAGCGACACCTTTGCCGTGACTGCCGCCGAACCCGACAGCAATTTTCACCATGGAGGGAATCACCGCGACGCACTTCGCATCGCTCATCACCTTGTCAGGAATGGCTTTATCCGGAGTGGCCATAATTTCGTTCAAAACCTTAGCGGATGCATCGAGACGCTTGTCGATATCCGACGCGTCTTTGTCATCCGCCGACCACGCCATGCCGACGCAGAGCAGAAGACTAGCACCGAGCAACAGGAGACATCTCGGCAGTGCTGAACTGATTCTTGTCATAACAGACCTCTTCTGTGCTCGAAGTGAGCAGCTGTTTGAATTGTCTTGCGAGGTCCACCTTAGGCTTCCAATAGCGCTTGTTCCATCCGGTTCAAGCTGTAAAGGGAACGAGCGTGCGCCGGAGAGAAGGGAGAATCCTTCCTGGATTCGACACGCTTGTGAGGTTGATCACTTCGACGAGTACAGCGCACCCAGTATTGACCGCGGAACATCGAAGCTGTTGGGAACGATGCTCAGAGCTTTCGCACATGACTCCCGCGTCCACCATTGCGGCTTCATCACGAATGCAAGCGGACTTCAGACACTCCACTCAAGACCGCAGTTGGCTCACGCAACACGGAACTAAAGGGAATCATGAGCTCGACGAGGGTTCCAGGATGGGCATTGGTCAAATGCAACTCCCCGCCAAATTCTTTAGCACGCTGCTTCATGCCTCCGATGCCAACTCCGACGCTATCCGGTTGCTGCTCGGCAATTCTTTTGCCGATTCCCTTGCCATCATCGCGCACCGCAACCACGATCATCCCCTCCCTTTGAGCCAACGTGACCCATACCTTGCTTGCTTCGGAGTGCCGGAAAACATTAGTCAGAGCTTCCTGCACGATTCGAAAGACTGCTGTTTCCACCTCTGCGGCGAGCCTGGGAAACTCCATGGGCTGGACATCGAGAGTCGTTTCAATGCCGCTGCGCTTTGTCAGTCCCTCGACGTACCAGGCCAGCGCCGAGAGCAACCCGACTTCATCGAGCAGAGGAGGATGCAAGAGATGAGACATCGTGCGGACTTGCTGAATGGCACGATCAATAATGCTGCTGGCCTGCTCCCACTCCTCCTGCGGGAGCTCAGACGACTTTTCCAGGGTCATTCTATCCAGGACCATCTTGGCCACAGCTAGTTCCTGTCCTAACCCGTCATGCAGATCGCGTGCCAGACGGCGACGCTCCTGATCCTGCATGGTCATCAGGCGGACCGAAAGACGCCGCAACTCGTCCGTTCTCCGGTCGACCATTTTTTCCAGTTCTGAGGCGTTGTCGCGAATCGATTGTTCCAGCAATTTGCTGTCGTGAATATCGGAACAAGTTCCGTACCACTTCACGATCTTGCCGTCATCGCGAATGGGGAGCGCACGAGCCCGGAACCACCGATACGACCCGTCTTGGGAGCGGAGACGATACTCCGCTTCGTAGTTTGCCCCCGATTCAACACAGCGCATCCAGTCCGCCATGGCCTTTTGGTGATCCTCGGGATGCACGTAGTCCAACCAGCCAAAACCATTCGCCGAACCTGGAGCAGCGCCGGTAAAATCATAAAACCGATCGCTGATGTAATCCCTAGATCCGTCAGCCTTACGACTGAAGATTATGTCTGGGGCTGTGTGAATGATGGCGTCGAGTTCCTGGTTCTTTCCTACCAGCTCCATGTTGAGCTGCAGCAGCAGTTCGGCTTTGCGAGCCAACTCTTCGGTGCGCTCCAGCACGCGCTGCTCCAGTTCGCGATTCAAGGTTTCGAGCTGCCGCGTCTTGCGATGCAACTCGGCGAATACTCTAACTTTTGCGCGCAGAAGTTCTGCCACTATCGGAACCGAAATGTAATCGACAGCGCCGTGTTCGTATCCCTTGAGCTGATCCAGGTCGGTCAGGTGCACTGCCGAGACAAAGATGATTGCGGTCCTCTGAAAACGCGGGTGCTGGCGAATCATCGCAGCCAGTTGGAAACCGTCAAGCTCGGGCATGCTTACGTCCATGAGCACGACGGCAACGTCGTTCTTCAGCAGGACTTCGAGAGCTTCCCTCGCCGTAGTGGCCTTGATCAGGTTCTCGCCCAGTCCGCTGAGCATGACTTCATAGCTGAGCAGCTTGGCCGGCTGATCATCCACCATGAGGATGTTGACCTTCTCGTTCGGGCTCATGACCTAATGGTCCTTTCCACTCCGATCTCGATCGCCAACGGCATGTCGCGAGCACTTCCTATCTGTGTAGCCACATACGCAGCGACGACAGCAGTTGCTCAGTGTTGACAGGTTTGGCCAGATACTCGGACGCTCCCGCTTCAAGACATTTCTCGCGGTCACCCTTCATCGCTTTTGCGGTTAACGCAATGATTGGCAAGCGGCGGAACAATGAGTTTTGCCGGATCACTTGCATGGTCTCGTAGCCGTCCATTTCCGGCATCATGATGTCCATCAATACGATCGCAATATCCGGGGTGGATTCGAGTTTGGCGATCGCTTCCCGGCCGGTTCCGGCAGTGATTACGGTCATACCCCTACGTTCAATAACACTGCTTAGTGCGAAGATGTTGCGCACGTCATCGTCTACTACCAGCACCTTTTTCCCAACCAGGGCATCGTCGGAGTGGTGCAACCGGTCAAGTAATCTCTGTTTCTCTACGGGGAGATCGGCGACCACCCGATGCAGGAAGAGTGCAGTCTCATCCAGCAGGCGTTCCGGCGATTCCACTCCCTTTACCACTACACTGCGCGCGAGCGAGTGCAGACGGGCATCCTCCTCCGGGGAAAGTTCTTTGCCGGTGAAGACGACGACTGGCATATCACCTAGTGACGGAGTATCTCGAAATTGCTCTAATACATCGAAGCCTGAAATGTCGGGCAGACGCAGGTCGAGAACCACGCAGTCGAAGGCGCGCTCGCTGACGGCCTGGATGGCCTCCGCGCCCGTAGCAACAACCGTGACGTCGATGTCGTCATAACCTAGCAGTTCCTTGATACTGAGTTGCTCGGCCGGGTTGTCCTCGACCACAAGCAATCGCTTCCGCCGGGGAGCAGAGTATTCCTTGATATGAGTCAACGCCGATTCCAGCCCCTCCGACGTGGTGGGTTTTGTTACAAAGGCAAACGCACCCCGGGCCAAGCCGTGGTGCCGGTCCTCATCCAGTGTGAGCATCTGAACCGGAATGTGCCGGGTCGCTGGGTCTTGCTTCAAGTGGTTCAGGATGGTCCATCCCAGCATATCGGGCAGGAAAACGTCCAGAGAGACTGCGGTCGGATGGAACTCCTGCGCCAGCGCCAGTGCTTCCGAACCACGCGTAGCCACGAGAACCTTGAACCCCTTGTCCCGGGATAGATCTAACAACACACGCGCATAGTGCGGGTCGTCTTCGACAATCAGCAACACAGCATCATCGGGTTGCAGATTGTCGCGGTCGTCCGCGATCTTTTCGACCGGGTGCTCCGAGACGCCCGCGACGGACAACTGCACCGGCGAAACGGATGATCGAGAGCCTCGTTCTGTAGGCGCAGCGATCGAAGTGGAAGGACCCACATAGGTTTGAGGCAAATAGAGCGTGAAGGTACTGCCTTTGCTTGGGGCGCTGCGCAGCTGAATTTCTCCACCGAGCAGACTGGCCAATTCGCGGCTGATCGCCAGCCCCAGGCCCGTACCGCCGTACTTGCGGCTGGTTCCGGCGTCTGCTTGTTGGAACGCCTCGAAGATGATCCGTTGCTTTTCAAATGGAATGCCAATGCCCGTGTCGGCAACTTCAAAAGCCACGACGGACGCGGCGTTGTCGAGGATCGGGTGACCCTCAGTCCAACCACTCCTGACCTGAGACACAGACAGACGGACTCCTCCAATTTCCGTGAACTTAAAGGCATTGGAGAGCAGGTTCTTTAATACCTGCTGCAACCGCTTCGAGTCGGTGACCACGCTCCGGGCGAGGTGAGGATCAGTGTGCACCTCGAAACTGAGGTGGCGGTTTTCCGCCTCGTGCCGGAATGGACGTTCCACCGCATCCAGCATGCTGGCGAAGAAGACCTCCTCTGCTTCAACCGAAACAGTTCCGGATTCGATTTTCGACAAATCAAGAATATCCGTGATCAGATTCAGCAAGTCCGTTCCAGCGCCATGAATCGTGCGCGAGAACTCGACCTGCTTCGGCGTTAAGTTGCCGTCCGGGTTGTCGCTAAGTTGCTGGCCTAGCACCAGGATGCTGTTGAGAGGCGTTCGCAACTCGTGTGACATGTTGGCCAGAAATTCGGACTTGTATTTCGAGGTCAGAGCCAATTCCTTGGCCTTCTCTTCCAAGGCCCGCCGCGCTTGTTCAATTTCCTGATTCTTACGTTCGACCTCTACGTTCTGTTCGGCGAGCTGCTGCGCCTTTTGAGCGAGCTGCTCGTTGGTCTGCTGCAACTCCTTTTGCTGCACCTGGAGTTCAGTGGCCAGTTGCTGCGACTGCTTCAACAGGCCTTCGGTCTGCATCGTGGCTTCGATACTGTTAAGCACGATGCCGATGCTGGCCGTCAGCTGCTCCAAAAACGCCAGTTGAGAGGCTGTGAAACTGCTCAGCGAGGCGAGTTCAATAACCGCCTTGACCCGGTCTTCAAACAACACGGGCAGCACGATCACGTTTCGCGGAACGGCCTCGAACAAGCCGGAGCGAATCGCTATCGTGTTTGGAGGCAAGTCGGAAATCAGCATTCTCCGTTTTTCCGCCGCGCACTGCCCCACCAGCCCCTCGCCCAGCTTCAGCCGGCGCAGATGTCCATCCTCGCCGTCCCCGGCAAACGCCGAAAGCAGCACCATCTCTGTCGATTCCTCGCCACCCATCTGATAGATCACGCCTTGCTGGGCGCTGACCAAGGGCGCTAGTTCCGACAGCAGCATGCGTCCTACTGTCGTCAAATCGCGTTGCCCCTGCAACATGCCGGTGAAGCGGGCCAGGTTCGTCTTGAGCCAGTCCTGCTCGGTATTGCGATCCGTGGTGAGTCGGAGGTTGTCGATCATGGTGTTGAGGTTGTCTTTCAAATCCGCAACTTCGCCGCTGGCTTCCACTTGAATGGAGCGCGTCAGGTCGCCTTTGGTCACCGCCGTGGCAACCTCGGCGATGGCTCGCACTTGATTGGTCAAATTGTCCGCCAACAGGTTGACATTACCCGTGAGATCCTTCCACGTACCCGCTGCGCCCGGCACGTTGGCCTGGCCGCCAAGACGCCCTTCGACGCCGACCTCGCGCGCGACGGTTGTAACCTGATCGGCGAAGGTGGCCAGCGTATTCGTCATGTTGTTGATGGTTTCCGCTAGCGCCGCAACCTCGCCCTTCGCGTTTACGGTCAGCTTCTGAGTCAGCTCACCATTGGCGACGGCGGTCACCACTTTGACGATGCCGCGGACTTGTTCAGTGAGGTTAGCGGCCATCACGTTCACGTTGTCGGTGAGGTCCTTCCATGTTCCGGCCACACCCGGCACCTGCGCCTGCCCCCCCAGCTTGCCTTCAGTGCCCACTTCGCGAGCCACGCGAGTTACTTCGGCGGCGAAAGCATTGAGCTGATCGACCATCGTGTTAATCGTGTTCTTTAACTCGAGGATTTCTCCCTTCACGTCAACCGTGATCTTGCGCGACAAATCGCCGCGGGCCACCGCGGTTGTCACCTCGGCAATATTGCGCACCTGCCCAGTGAGATTTCCCGCCATGGCGTTGACGGAGTCAGTGAGATCCTTCCATGTTCCGGCCACGCCAGACACGTTGGCCTGTCCTCCAAGCCGGCCTTCGCTGCCCACCTCGCGCGCTACGCGTGTCACTTCCGCGGCGAACGAGCGTAGCTGCTCGACCATCGTGTTCAGCGTCTCTTTCAACTGCAAAATTTCGCCGCGAACGTCCACCGTGATTTTTTTCGAGAGATCGCCGTTCGCAATAGCGGTCGCGACTTCGGCAATATTACGTACCTGGCCAGTGAGGTTGCTGGCCATGAAATTCACATTGTCCGTGAGATCCTTCCACGTGCCGGCGACACCGGGTACCTGCGCTTGGCCGCCCAGTTTCCCGTCCGTGCCGACTTCGCGCGCTACGCGGGTCACTTCGCCCGCGAACGCGTTGAGCTGGTCGACCATTGTGTTGATGGTGTTTTTGAGTTCGAGAATTTCTCCTTTCACGTCGACCGTGATCTTGCGCGATAAATCGCCGCGCGCCACTGCGGTAGTGACTTCAGCAATGTTGCGCACTTGGCCAGTGAGGTTCCCGGCCATTGAGTTAACGGAGTCGGTAAGATCCTTCCAGGTACCAGCCACGCCCGGCACGTTTGCCTGTCCTCCCAAGCGCCCTTCCGTACCGACTTCGCGGGCCACGCGCGTCACTTCGCCTGCGAACGCGTTGAGCTGATCGACCATTGTGTTGATGGTGTCCTTGAGCAATAAGATTTCGCCGCTTACGTTCACGGTGATCTTCTTCGAGAGGTCGCCGCTCGCGATAGCCGTCGCAACCTCGGCGATGTTTCGCACCTGGCCGGTCAAGTTGCTGGCCATCGAGTTAACGGAGTCTGTGAGGTCCTTCCAAGTGCCACCCACCCCGGGCACCTGCGCCTGGCCGCCGAGCTTGCCGTCAGTACCCACTTCACGGGCCACGCGGGTCACTTCCGATGCGAAGGAACGCAACTGATCCACCATCGTGTTGATGGTGTCCTTGAGTTCGAGGATTTCCCCTCTTACGTCCACCGTGATTTTGCGGGACAAGTCGCCGCGTGCCACAGCCGTGGCGACTTCGGCGATGTTTCGCACCTGACCAGTAAGGTTGCTGGCCATGAAATTCACGTTGTCCGTGAGATCCTTCCACGTGCCGGCCACGCCAGGCACCTGCGCCTGGCCGCCCAGCTTGCCTTCCGTACCCACTTCGCGCGCCACGCGCGTTACTTCACCGGCGAATGCGTTGAGCTGGTCGACCATCGTATTGATGGTGTTCTTGAGTTCGAGAATCTCGCCTTTCACGTCGACCGTGATCTTGCGCGATAAATCGCCGCGCGCGACGGCGGTGGTGACTTCAGCAATGTTGCGCACTTGGCCAGTGAGGTTCCCGGCCATTGAGTTGACGGAGTCGGTGAGATCCTTCCAAGTGCCGGCTACGCCGGGAACGTTCGCTTGTCCTCCGAGACGCCCTTCGGTGCCTACTTCGCGGGCGACGCGCGTCACTTCTCCGGCGAAGCGGTTGAGCTGATCCACCATCGTGTTCAGCGTTTCTTTAAGCTGCAAAATCTCGCCGCGGACATCGACGGTAATCTTGCGCGAGAGATCGCCGGTGGCAATCGCTGTCGCGACCTCGGCAATGTTTCGAACCTGGCCGGTGAGGTTGCTGGCCATGAAGTTCACGTTGTCTGTCAGATCTTTCCATGTGCCGCCAACTCCGGGCACCTGCGCTTGTCCACCCAACTTGCCTTCGGTTCCTACTTCACGCGCTACGCGGGTCACCTCACCGGCAAACGCGTTGAGCTGATCCACCATCGTGTTGATGGTGTCTTTAAGTTCGAGAATTTCTCCTTTCACATCGACCGTGATCTTTCGCGACAAATCACCGCGAGCGACGGCCGTGGTCACTTCGGCGATGTTCCGCACCTGGGCCGTCAAGTTACCCGCCATGGCGTTGACGGAGTCCGTAAGGTCTTTCCAGGTACCAGCCACGCCCACCACAACGGCCTGACCGCCAAGCTTCCCGTCCGTACCCACTTCACGAGCCACGCGCGTGACTTCGGAGGCAAACGAACGCAACTGGTCTACCATCGTGTTAATAGCTTCTTTGAGCTGAAGAATTTCACCTCGCACATCAACTGTGATTTTGCGGGAGAGATCGCCACTCGCGACCGCAGTTGCGACTTCAGCGATGTTGCGCACCTGGCCAGTGAGGTTACTGGCCATCGAGTTAACAGAGTCCGTCAGATCCTTCCATGTGCCGGCGACGCCCGGCACCTGCGCCTGACCGCCCAGCTTGCCGTCCGTTCCGACTTCGCGAGCCACGCGCGTTACTTCAGCGGTGAAGACGCTAAGCTGCTGAATCATTGTGTTGACGATGTCGGCGGAGCGCAGGAACTCGCCTTCCAAGGGCCGTCCGTCCACGTCCAGGCGCACGGTTTGCGTCAGATTCCCCTGGGCGACGGCTGCGATGGCGCGGGTGACGCCTTCAGTTGGGCGAAGCAGATCCTCAACCAGCGTGTTGATCGAGACTTCCATCTCGCCCCACGATCCTCTGGATTCATGAAAGCGGGTGCGCTCGCGAGTCCTGCCTTCCTTCCCCACAACTTGACCAACGCGCTTCAGTTCTCCGGCCATTTGCTGGTTGGCCGCAACAATGGAGTTGAAAGTATCGGCAATTTTTCCCGCCAGTCCGGTCCAGGAGCCAGGAAGGCGCACGGAAAAGTCGCCATCGCGCATGGTTTGCAGGCTGGCTAGGATCGCGCTGAGATCGCCCGAAGCAGCCTGGGCGCCGGGTACAGAATTCCCGTTGTTCTTGTTTTTCTGCTCTCCGGAAGCGCCGTCAGCAACGGCGGTCGCCGAACCTTGGCCATTTCTTTTCATGTTCTTCTCCTGGAGGTGGCTGAACCACCAAAATCAGGGATAATCCAAACTTCTGTTCGAAAGTGAAGCTAGGAGGAACTAAGAAACCGACATCGATTGGTAACACGGGGAAACGCAGGATGACTCTAGGGTTTTTCCTGTAGGAGTTTCGTGGGAGCGAGCTTTAGCGAGCGAGGCTGACGACTGCACTTGGGAAGAAACGCCTCCTGCCTTGGGCTGGCAGAAGGCGTACATGCTGTGAATCGACCTGGAGCCTGTGGCTGGCGCTACCGGAGGCTCTGGTTCCGACCTATTTGGAGTTGGCGCCCCAAACATAGAACTTGCCATCATCTGCAACCGTCTCGATGTTCAGACCATTGGAGGCTGCTGCGCGATGCACCGCGGAACGAAGGTTCGCCAGACCGACTCCGCCTACATCGGAAAGTGGAATCTCCAGGGCTGAACCCGGCCGCAACGTCGTCAATTCCTGAACAATACCCTGAACCAGGTCGTGGTGCTTTCCACGTCTGCCGGTTTTTAGATTGGCAATCTCGACCTGCCGATACTTTGCCACCGGTCGCTCACTCTTGGTTTTCCGTTCATTCCCCATGATTTACCCCCTGGTTCGCAGCAAAATACCAAAACCGAATATCTAGGTCAAGTATATTGTTGCATTTTGACTGCGGGATTTGTCCTTGCTTAATGTAGTTGCGCCATTTATGCGCTACGCTAGTTCTACGTCTACTATACGACGCGAAAGTCATCCAATGCCTCAATTCCCCCTGTGCTATGCGTTGGCCGCAGCTACGCAGCACGAAAGCAGATATTCCACCTATTTTTAGTGTCGCGGGTATGCTCAGACTCAAGAAGAGAGGTCCCCGATGACAGGCAGTACTTCGTGGCAGGAGTTGTACACTGCTGCAATGCTGGAACTTGATCGCGCGGCGCTGCAGAGCAGGATTGAAGCGGCTCAAGCCGCTATACAGCAGGCCATGGAGGAACTCGCAGGCAACCGCAAGGTTGGCACTGAAGAAGAAATGCAGTGCCGTGGCTGATGCCCCTGCGCAATCTCCGGGCGCTGCAACGGGTTGAATTCAGAACATCCGCGCCAGCCACGAGCCAGCGCCAGCCCCGGGCAGAAGGATAGAACTTATGAACCGCATGTGCCACGAGACGGTGACGCAAACCTGGCGCAGACGACAGCTTGCCATTTCCGACTTGCTTCGTCACGCCAAGGTCGTAACTGACCCAAGAACACTGGAGCACCTGAACGCCCAAGTTGCTAAGCGTGAATCGGCAATCGAAGGCGAACTCCCGTGTGTGGGACGTCAACCATCGTCACAGGGCAGACGCCTTATTCGTCACCATTCTCATTTCGAAGGTGTGCGGTAGGATCCAGGATGCCTGTTGATCATATTTTCAAACCTCGCGATGCTTACGATGCCGTACGCCGCTATGGCCTAGCCATAGTGGCGGCAATCATCGCTCTCCTGCTTCGCGAAATACTCTTTCCTTTTCTGGGGCCAAACAACCCGTATCACACCGTATGGGCAGCAGTAGTCTTCTCGGCTTGGTATTGCGGACTTGCCGCCTCCATCGTCACTACCTTGTTATCAGTAGTCGGTGTCTGGTATTTCTTCCTTCCACCCTTCAATTCTTTCGCTCTTCAAGACCCCAAGACTGCCATTTCCGGGATGGTGGGGTTCCTGGTCTTTTCCGGTTTGATTATCGCCCTCGGTGAAGCGAACCGACGCTCCCTCTTCCGAAGCGAGTGGGCTGAAAGACAGCTAAAGAAGGCACATGAAGAACTTGAGCAAACGGTCCAGGAACGGACCGCTGACCTGAAACTGGCGAACGATAACCTGCGTGACCTATCAAGTCGCCTGCAGCAGATTCGCGATGAAGAGCGACGGCAAATTGCACGCGAGTTGCACGACAGTGTCGGGCAACTGCTCGCGGCGCTCGGCATGAACATCGCGGTGGTACAGTCCCAATCTCAGAAGCTCGATTCTGCGGGAGCCCGAGCCGTTTCCGAGAATGCCGCGATGGTCGAGCAAATCAGCAGGGAAATTCGCACCCTTTCGCATCTGCTGCATCCCCCACTGCTCGATGTAGCCGGTCTTGCCTCTGCGCTTCGCTGGTACGTAGACGGATTCTCGGAGCGCAGCAAGATCACAGTTGCCCTGGAGATCCCCGAGGAGTTTGGCCGTCTGTCAGATGAAATGGAAATCGCAATTTTTCGGATGATCCAGGAGTGCCTGACAAACATTCATCGCCATTCTGGAGGCTCTTCGGCTGCAATACGCGTATGCGAAGAAAATCACCGTCTCTTGGTTGAAGTCCAAGACCAGGGCAAAGGTATACCTCTGGAAAAACAACTTGAGCTCAATTCCTCCGCTCGAACCGGGGTAGGTTTTCGCGGTATGCGGGAGCGTCTGCGGCAGTTAGGTGGAACTCTGGAAATTCGATCGGACAATGCAGGTACAGCTGTAAGCGCGATTCTGCCCCTTCAAGTCTCGGCGGTTCACGGGGCCACACCGGAGACCGGCTGATGTCTTCCGCTAGGGCCTACCCGATGGGCAGATCGGCTGTCACCAGAGTGCCGCGGCCATTGGAGTGGACACTCAGCGTCCCCCCCAGTTGCCGTAACCTCTCGCGCATTCCGTTGATTCCCACACCTGAGCGGGTAACGGAAGATTCCATCGACATTCCTTTTCCCAGATCACTTACGTGAACACGGACCTGGCCGGAAGACTTGCTGATGCGAACTGTCGCTGTCGCGCTCCCCGAGTGCTGCTGCACATTCGCGAGAGCTTCTTGAACGACTCGAAAGACCGCGATTTCCCTCTCGCGCGAAAGCCGGCCGAAATCATCTGGAATCTCGAGAGTGACCTCAATGTTGGTACGCTTCCCAAATTGCTCCACATACCACTGGACAGCCGACAGCAGGCCCATCTCGTCCAGGGTTGGCGGATGCAACAAATGCGAGAGCTGACGAACTTCGCCCAGTAGGCTCCCCACCAATGCTGCGCTCTCTTTGATCAGCCTCGACTCGCGGACATCATCGGGTTTGGTAGTTTCCCCGAGCACGCTTAGGTTCATGGCCAAAGTAGCCAGAAGCTGAGCAGTGTTTTCATGCAGCTCAAGCGCCACCCGGCGGCGTTCTTCATCTCGGATGAGCATCAACTGGCTGGTCAGCGTGCGAAGGCTCGTTTCGGCGTCTTCACGCTTTTTGGCTTCCTCCAGAAGCTGGACGTTCTTGCTCTGCAGTTCGGCCGTGCGGGATTGCACATGCAGTTCAAGTTCTTGCCGGAGTCGCTGGTGGTCGGCGACTTCGGTCTCAAGAGCCTTAGCCTTTTGCTGTAACTGCGTGATGCTGCGAAGGCGCTCGTCTTCGCTGCCCAGGCCCATGTAGCCTTCGGTTGGAATTACGGCAGAGTGTTCGTGGCAGACTTTCAGAAGCAGCACCGCATCTTCTTCCCGGTTGAAGCTGCTCATCGGATAGGCACAGAACAGGGAGAAAGACTTGGTCTGTGCCAGTCCATTCCATAATTGCTCCAAACGGATGGCAGCGTCGGTTTTGCCTTCTGCCCACAGCAACGCGACCATTTCGCCAAAAATCGCAGCTCGCGGCTGCGCAGTCCCCGTGCAGGCGAGAGCTCTTTCCACAATACCCCCTACCACATCGTTGAACTGCTCTTCGTTTGGCCACCCGTCTGCCATGAACGTGGCAAGGATATGCTCGGCATCCAGGGAAACTAATCGCCCTTGCTCAAGCAGCGCGGCAATGTCCAGCCCCTGCGCCGTCAGCCATGGCAGAAGACTTTCACGGTGCTGCTCCGTGGCCACCACAACGGCCGCATCCCCTGCTCGCAGAGCGTTTCCGATGTATGCGCTCAGTTCTTCGAGCAGAAACTTGTCCTGAGAATAAAACTGGACGCCATGATGATGTTCGCCGCGACAGGACCAAAAGCCTTTGTTTACGGGCAGCTGCGGATAATCTGCGTTCTGGATGGTTGTGCTGCCAATGTTTTTCATTCCCGAATACTGTCAGCCACGGTCTGGCCAGCAGTATTGAGCCCTTGTCAAGAATGCTCTCCTTCTGTCTCAAAGGGCATACAGTGTTCCCTGTATGTGGACCCTCGCAGGCGGCCATCTGCCCCGTCGACGAGTTTTCATCGACTGCAGCAGCCGATTACGGCCTCGACTCGGGCTGGCTCTTCCTGTCAATCTTGGGGATTGTCGCTCCTGGCTCCGCTTCGATGGTGACTTCCACCTCGGCACCCAGCTTGAGGCGCACCTTGTCACCATTCTCATCCGTCAGGCTATTCTCAATGCGAAGTTCGCGATAGAGGTGATCAGCGCCTTCCACGGCGATCTGGGCCTTTTCAGGATCGCGTGGGGATAAGGGCTTAATAATCTTCTCGACAGTTGCGGGCAGAGTGGTACTTGGTTTTTCGCTCATCGGTGCCTCCTTCGTTGTCGAACCAGAAATCAACCCTAGTTACGCTTCGCTCCCGTGTCACCGCTGTTTCCAGTGTTCTCACGCTCAGCCTTGTGGCCGAGATCCAAACCAAAGTGGGGCTCCGATTCCGTGCCCGTGATTCTAATCGGGACTTCCGTAAGCAGGATCGTCGCTGCTCCGGTGAGACGAGCGAAAACCACGCCCGTAAGAAAGGAGGAAGACGACGATGCTCAGAATGAACGAGGGCAATCGCGCAAAGGAACTGTCGATCATGTGGTGAGCGGATTCCCAAACCCTCGCAAAGTGTGAGCGCATAACAAATGGGGTTTAGCAAATACTGTTCAGGGCAGGACATTCGCTGGTTCGCGGACGCCCCGCCCTGCGGTTCTGTGAAACCCTAACCCTTCGGAGGCCGAGGTGCACTCGGACGGACTGCCTGCTGTCTTTGCTGCAGCTGTTGCTGCTGCGCTACATGTTTTTGCTGCAATTGCTGAGTCTGTTGCTGATGCTTCTGCTCCAACTGCTGCGTCTTGGCTGCATCAGCCTTCTGTTGCGCGATCTGCTGATGTTCCTGGTCCTGCTTCTGCTGGAGTTGCTGCCGTTCCTTTTCTTGTTGCGCGTTGAGCTTTTCCTGCTGTTTCTTGTATTTCTGGTCCGTCTTCGCATCCCCGGTATTTGGCGCGGCAGGGCGCTCGACAGGCGGAAGATCCCTGGGGTGTACTACAGTGGCCGGGTGGGAATTATCTTCCTCCGGACGGCTCGGCTGCTCGTTACCCCTCGGTTCTGTCCCGGCGCGGTCGGCTGGCGGATGGTACGGCGCTCCAGGTTCCTTGGCCGCTATCACCGAGTGCCCGCTGAATTCCCCCGGTTTTTCGGTGGCCGCGATTGGCGGCTTGCCGTGGTTCACCGAAGCCCGCAGTTGTGGATTCGAGCGCGCAGCTTGCACATGCTGTGTTTGGGCCGCTACTGGCGGCACGTGTCTCTGTCTCGCCGCTGCCTCTTCTTGAGGGGTTGGACGCGCCTCAATCCCTCCGTTTCCACCGTTGTAGCTGACGCGGTTTATCGTCGTGTTGTTCACCACCGTCGTGTTGTAAACATCGTGGATGTTGGTAACATTCACATTGGCCACGGCTCGGTTATAGAAAAAGTGTCCATTGTCCCAACGTCCGCCCGCAAAGCCTACGCCGAAGTAACCGAATCCATAATTGATCCCACCATAAAAACCCACTTCCGGACCCCAGTAACCTTCATTAAAGACAAATGCACCACTACTCCAGCCCCACCAGCCTGGGGTCCAAAGGAAGCCGACTTCCGGCGCCATTACCCAAGTCCCCGGCACCCAGTAGTAATCGGTGACATCGTCATCCCAATACCAGTACCCGGGCGTCCAGAGATAACCATCCCCTGGACAAACTGGTTGCTCATAGACCGGTAGTGCAGGTGGGCCAACCGTGATAGCTACTCTGAACTGCCCGAATGACGCCGCCGACAGGGCTAGCATTACCAGGGCGAGCGTCAGTAAACGAGTCGTCAGTGAACGGATGGTTGAATTGATGTGCATTTGTTTCCTCTCGCCCAATCATCCTTCGCTTGCCCGGTGCTGCTCTACGGCTGCGGTTTGCGCGGATCGATAGGCTAAACATGAATCACGACAACCACAGAGCCTAGCGATTCCACGTGCATCTGCCTATCCACTGGAAACTTTAGTTGCGGTGTGCGGCGGCTGTAGACCTTTCTCAGCAGGAGACCATAAACGATAAGCCTGCGAACTGCTGGCTACTTCCGCATCGGAGATTTCAAGAATTCGCTGAGGCTTACTCTCGGCTGGAACTGGCCGCCGGATTCGCGCCGCGATCGTGTGGGACGAGGAGCGACACGAAGCGACTTCGACAGCTGACCGTTTATCCTCAGGCCGTGGCTGCGGTAGTCATTCTTTCTTCCAGCGTAGCAACCTCCTGCGCTCCGGTGTGCCGTAGCACTTCTCGTGCCCAAAGTGTTTTCGCGCTCTCCGTGCAGGAGACGTACACCAGGACTCCAAGATTGCCAAGTCGGTCCGCGAACTTTTCTGCCTCCTCCTCAGAAAAACCGAGGCCCACTAGCGTTCTGGTATTCCCACAGAGTGCCGGGGCCTCGCAGGCTACCATGAGAGCGTGAAGGAACACCTGTGATCGGATGAAAAAGCCCACGGTCGGAATCACGACGGCCCCGAATTCCGAGAGCCACCCGATCACTCCGGCCGTCGCCGCACTGGTTTCCGCTTCGCTATTAAACAGGCTGGCGCCCCGAACGATCGATGCAATGGGATGGTCGGGAGACAGCATCATACAGATATTTTCGTTCTCAAAGCCCGCCTCGTTCAGATTGGCCACGATGTCAAGCAAAACGATCTCCCGCGAATAGATCCCGTAAGCTGCTGCTGTGTTCATTGCCATGTCGAATGCTCCGCGTGGGCTATGTGTGTCGTGTTAGGGTTCATCTCTATCCTGCGAGCTTCGATGTGGGGAAGACGCAATAATTATCAAAGTGAGGCTGACGTGATCGTGAGGGTCCGAACGTCCATGCTGCGGACATTACTCCATGACCACCCCAAGTCCGGAAGAACCCATGAGGTTCCTTGCCGCTACAAAAACTAGCTCACACAGGTGTGCCGTACAATACAGTCGATCCCTTAGCCTGGATCAGACCGAGGCTCTCCGACACGCGTACAACTTAGGACAAATTGCTGAACTAGTTTCTGGATAGCGCCCGGCTGTGGAAAAGGAAGCAGGGAAACGCGGCGACCAGAGAGTCAGACGCTGAATTGAGACCCTGCTGCTCTGGGATCAGGAGCAGCAAAGAAGCACCGATCGGATGGCACACGCTGCGCCGGTCGCTAGCGACATTGTTGATCTCGAACGGGGAGAATGTGAAGGTCGCACGGTCACTACTTCGTCACACAACCCCAAAGATTACGCTGGAGCTTTACGCACAGGCGGTTTCAGCCGATCAGCAGGAAGCCCACAAGAAGGTCGTGCAGATGGTGCTTCCATCGGAATTCCCGCGGAAGTTGAAGGCGCGGAGCGTTACCGCAACGGCGTAGAAACTGGACTCCGGCTTGCTCTGGGTGTCCGGGGGTGCCCGAAATCAACCCTGCCGAAATCAGCTAAGTACTTTGAAATCTTGGTGAGCGCGGCAGGGCTCGAACCTGCGACCCATGCCTTAAAAGGGCATTGCTCTACCAACTGAGCTACGCGCCCATCCCTCGTCCAAATAGTTTACCATTGCCGTTACGTCAGATTTCCCCTCCATGACCAGACGGAATGAAATCCATCGCAAATCAAACCTAAAGACAGGACGCCAACCAGTCCAGCGACGAAGCCGCTGCCGAAGCTCGGTGCACATAGCATGACGCAAGTCTCAGGAGACGGGCACGTCATCGGGGTGGATATCGGCGGGACAAAAGTGGCCGCCGGTCTGGTGAACGCCACCGGCGAAATCACACATCAAACGCGAACGCCGATGGTGGCAAATGACGCGGTCGCAGGTTTGGCTGCGGTGATCGCATCGATCGACTCGGTTCGGGCCGCGGCAAAGCTTGATTCCGAGTCAGATCCTCCGATCACCGGCATTGGGATCTGCGCGCCCGGGCCGCTCGATCCGCGCGCGGGCGTTGTCATCAACCCTCCGAATCTTCCAGGCTGGCGCAATTTCCCGCTGGCGGCCGAGATCTCGAAGACCTATCGACTGCCGGTTCGCCTTGACAATGACGGCAACGCCGCCGCCTTGGCCGAAGCGCTGTGGGGTGCCGGGCGTGATTATCGAAACGTCTTCTGCGCCACGATCGGCACCGGAATCGGATCCGGGATTGTGTTCGATCGCCACATCTATCATGGCCGCACCGGTTCCGCAGCGGAGGGGGGGCACATGACCATCGACTATCGCGGCCCGCGCTGCGGATGCGGCAAACTCGGTTGCATCGAGGTTCTGGCGTCCGGCCCCGCGATCGCTCGGAGAGCTTCCGAAAAAATTGCCGCCGGACGTCCTTCTATCATTATGGAACTGGCCGGAGGCCGCATCGACCGGATCACCAGTGAGATGGTTGGCCGGGCCTATGCCGCAGGCGACTTGCTGGCCAAAGAAGTCCTACAGGAAACCGCCCTGGTTCTGACCGCTTGGCTGGGAAACATAGTGGATCTGCTCGAACCTGACGTCATGATCATTGGCGGAGGCGTAGCTTCCATGCTGCGGCCCTTCTTCAAGGAAATAGAGAATCAGCTACCCAGTTGGTGTGTGAATTCACGTTGCCAGGAAATCCCTCTGGTGAGCGCTCACTATGGCGCCGATGCGGGCATTGCTGGAGGGGCGGCGCTGTGCCGCGCTCCTTCTGCAACCTAGATGGCAGTTCCCGTCCCGTACAATCTTCTGCTGTCACGCGCGTGCTTTGTCGATCATCGCTGCCCACATGCCTTTGGACTTGAGAACGAGTTCAACGGCTTCGCGGATTGCGCCGTGCCCGGCGAGGGCTTTCGTAGTGTAGTGCGCGGCATGTTTCACCTCAGGAACGGCATCGCCTACAGCGACGGCGAGCCCGGCACGGCGCATTAAGGGAATATCCGGAAGATCATCGCCGATGTAGGCGACTGCCGAATCGGAAACGCCTGCCTTTTCAAGGATTTCTTCATAGGCCGGCATCTTCACCGGCTGTTTCATGTAGACGAATTCCATCTTCATTTCACGGGCGCGGCGAAGGAGTGCAGAGCTTTCGCGGCCGGTAATGCAGCCCGTGCGCAGGCCGGCGCTGTGCGCAAGGGTTAGGCCCTGGCCGTCGTGCGCATCGAAGGTTTTGATTTCTACGGCGGTGCCGTCAGATTGTGAGAGCAAGGTGACGCTGCCGTCCGTCATCGTGCCGTCCACATCCATGAGCAGCAGTTCGATTTGCGCCGCGCGTTTCTTGAGCGCAAGAGAGATTTTGGGCACACCAGCCAAGGAAGCCTCCAGGAAAATCGCTGAAGAGTGAGTCTAAGTCAAAACCCGGTCACCCGGCCACCGTGCCTGCCCCAATGCCGACTCCAGGCTGCTTATGCGGTGCGGGCGTGCATTCATCGCCTCCCGTGGGGCAGAGAATTCGGACCTGTGATTGGTATCACGACGAGTTGTGATCTCGACCACGGATTTGATGACTGTGCTGCGACAGAATCTTGGGAACCCAACGGTTTCCTGGCAAAACTCCGAGCCGCTGACTGGAAACCAGGTTCGGCTGTGACACGTCCATCCTCAGAAGAGTTGCCGGAAGGCGACGACTTTTGAATACGAACGGGATTTGGAGTGCTGAATGGGAAATGAATACAAGCACCGGGTTATAGCTTGGTGGAGTTCCGGCCAAACCGGCATCGCAAAGTCCGATTCAGCGCCGAATGCGATTCATTTCGCCGCTCCGCCGCAATTCGGCGGCCTCGAAGGTAGGTGGACACCGGAAGATCTATTGGTAACTGCGCTCGCGAGTTGCTTTACCACGACGTTCCACGCAATCGCGCGAAACGCGAAATTGGAATACACGGACCTGGAAGTGGAAGCAGAGGCGAACGTGAGCAAGACGGGCACAGGCTATAGCTTCAGCGAGATTATCATTCGTCCCAGCTTGACGATTCCTAATGAAGACAAACGGGAGCAGGCGTCGAGTCTCTTGCAAAAGGCCAAGGAGTTGTGTCTGATCTCGCGCGCCCTGGCAATACCCCAGATTTTCGAAACGCGAGTCGAGATCGGCAATAGATCCCACGTCTAGTATAGAAATCGAGTAGCGGAAGATCGCTAGTGAGGTAACTCCGCGGATGCCGCTCGCTTGGCTTTTTCCGCTTCGAGCCGGCGGATCGTTGCCCGCAGCCAATCGCCGAGCGCTTCCTCAATCTCCAGTTGTGTCCCGGTGCGGTACAAGGACTCGAGAGTCTCTCCGCTCATCGACAACGGAATATGAATGCAAGGAGTTTGTTCCTTGCGCGCATGCTCCGGGACGAATTGCATCAGCAGGCATTCGCTGCACGGTTCCCGGTCCTTGGAGCTGAAGTTCATGCAGGTAGGGGAGTCCTCGAATACAAACCGCGCCCGCCAGGCTTCGCGCGGTAATCGACCGTAACCGCCTTGCTCTAGAAATTCCAATTCGAACTTCAGGACTTCAAGGAGGTCGCGATTGTCCCTTGGCATAGCCTCACCTCATTCGCTAGTTTGGTCCCACGTACCAAGGCGATGCCGTGACCCGTAACACAACGTGCCGTGAGGGCTATCACGCCGCTGATTCTTGCGCGTCCCAAGAGGTCCCAGCATCAACCTGGATGATCGTGGTTAAAGCCAACTAATAAGTTGGCCGACGGTTCCGATTCTATCCTCGAAGGTTCAAGAAAGACTACTATTAACACGCAAGTGTGACGGGGATCACAGAACCTCCTCGGTCAAAAAGTTCAATATTGCACTTTGCAGTGGACGTATCCTGATTCTGGTGTTGGCCCAACAATAAATTGACTGGAGCTTGAAGATGATGAAGAAAATGAACGTGAAGGTGTTTACAATCGCAACAGTACTTGCTGTTGTTTTCAGCGTTCCTCTGTCGGCGGGCGCGCAAGACGCATCTGAGGCACTCTACAAATCAAAATGTGCCATGTGCCATGGCGCGGACGGAAAGAAGGCGGCTGGCCACGACTTCCAAAGTGCCGAAGTGCAAAAAGAATCGGATGCGGATCTTGCAGCGGTGATCACGAATGGCAAGGCTCCCAAGATGCCTAAGTACGGAGATAAGCTGAAGCCGGAAGAAATTAAGGGACTGGTGGCTTACATCCGCACTCTGAAGAAATAGTCCCGGCCAGTTCTGCCATCAAGATTCCAGGGGATTGCTGAATGCGGCGGATGATCCGCGGCGAAACGTGAAGTGTGTCTGCGCAATGGCACACAGAGGCTAGAAGCACATGGTAGAGAGTGGCGGTTTCCAATGAATCTGCGAGAACGATTTCGAGAGTGGTCGCAGCCCATCTATTTTCTAGGACAGAACGCGGTTACGTTGACGGGCGCCGTAATTACGACCAGCACGGCGCTCACCACCATTGCCTTTTGGTTCTATGAAATCTTTCTGCCGGGGCCCCCGCACCCGTATATTGGCCTGCTGGTCTTCCTGATTCTTCCCGGCATTTTTGTACTTGGCCTGCTGCTGATTCCACTTGGTATCTGGATCCGGCGGCGAAGCCTGCGCGGTAGCGGGACGCTCCCGGGAACTTATCCAGCCATCGACCTCGGCCTGCCGGTGGTGCGCCGCACCTTGGAATACGTGGCCCTGGCGACGGGACTCAATCTTCTGATCATCGGGACCGCATCGTACCGCGGCGTGCAATACATGGATTCGACGAGTTTCTGCGGGACGACCTGTCATACCGTGATGGCCCCCGAGTATGCGACCTATCAGAATTCACCACACTCGCGCGTGGAGTGTGTCGAGTGCCATATCGGGCCCGGAGCGGGGTGGTTTGTGCGCTCGAAGCTTTCCGGATTGCGCCAGGTCTTCGCCGTCACGTTCCACACCTATTCGCGGCCGATTCCTTCGCCGGTAAAGTATCTCCGTCCGGCGCGCGAGACCTGTGAGCAGTGTCATTGGCCGCAGCGCTTTACCGGCGACAAGTTCCTGGTAAACACCAGCTACAAGGACGACGAAAAAAATACGCCCCAGACCGACGTCCTACTACTGAAAGTGGGTGGACTCGCGTGGCAGGGTTCGGTCGGTATCCACGGGCACCACCTCGCCAACTCGATCCACATCCGCTACATTTCGACGGACACCGAGCGGCAGACGATTCCGGTCGTGGATTACACCGACGCTAGCGGAAAAACCACCGAATTCGTTTCCACCGATGCCAAACCCACCCAACAACAATTGGACAAGGGAGAACATCGGACCATGGATTGCGTGGATTGCCACAACCGGCCCACGCACGTTTTCGAACTGCCCGAAAACGCGGTGGACGAGCAAATGTCGCTCAAGCGCATCAGCCCGGAGCTCCCCTTCATCAAGAAGAAGGCGGTCGAGGTTCTGAAGGTGAATTATCCCAGCCGCGATGTGGCGAAGCAGCGCATTACTGCGGAAATCAACAGTTTCTATCAAACCAATTTCCCAGCGATTTACCAGGCGCGGCAGGCTCTAGTGCAGCAAGCCGGCGAGGAGGTCGCGGCGATCTACCTGCGCAACATTTTTCCGGAGATGCGGGTGACCTGGGGCGTGCATCCGAACAACCTCGGGCACAACGATTCGCCGGGCTGCTTCCGCTGCCACGACGGCAGCCACACCAGCGCCGATGGGCAAACCATCACCAACGATTGTTCCGCATGCCATGAGGTTTTGGCCGCGGGAGAAGAAAATCCCAAAGTCTTGACCGACCTGGGAATGAAATAAAGCTTGACCAGCGTGAGATCCAATTTGCCCAAAACGACGCAACGCCGAGCGGTGATTGTCAGACGATTGCGATTCCTCTTTCGGATTTCACTTCTTTCGGCCTGTATTCTTTCAGCTTGTCTTCCCACGTCTGCGCGGGCTCGGGCACAAGCGAAGTTGCCCCAGCCGCTCAAGCAGGACGAAAGCTGCCTCGCCTGCCACGGCCAGGCGGGAATGACCTCAGGCAGCGGCAAGAGTATCTCGATCGATCCCGGCAAACATGCGGCCAGCGTGCATGGCGTTTTGGGCTGTACCGACTGCCACACGACCATCAAGGACTATCCGCACCCCGCCAAAGTGACGCAGGTGAAATGCGCAACTTGCCACGCCGACGAGGCTTCCCATGTGCCAAACAGTGTGCATAGCGCGCTCGGTGACGACGCTTGCCAATCCTGCCACGGCAATCACCACGAGGTGGCTGAGGCGGCCAAAATAGCGCCCGCAAAGTGCGCGCAGTGTCATGCCGATGAAGTGAAGGAATTCCGGCAAAGCATCCACGGGCAAGCGGCTGCGGCAGGCGATCCGGATGCGCCCAAATGCATGTCCTGCCATGGACCCATCCATCAGATCCAAACCGCGAGCGATGCCACCTCCACGGTGGCCAAGAAAAATCTCCCGGACACCTGCGCTGCTTGTCACAGCAACCAGCAATTTCTCTCGCGGCACAAGATTCCATTCGCACATCCCGTCGAACTCTATCGGCAGAGCGTTCATGGACGAGCGGTGGTGAATGGAGACGAAGCTGCCGCAACTTGCTCGGATTGTCACGGCAGCCACGGAATCTTGCCCTCGCAAGACGCGCGTTCCAAGGTCAACCACTTCAACATCCCGGCAACGTGTGGACAGTGCCATACCGAAATTGCCAAGACCTATCTGGAGAGCGTGCACGGGCAAGCCATGAAGGCCGGCGAGCAGGGCGCTCCGGTGTGCAGTGACTGCCACGGCGAGCACTTGATTCTGGGGCCGAAAGAACAAGGCTCGCTGGTGAATGCGTCCCGGGTTTCGATGGCCACATGCGGGCGATGCCACAGCGACGAACGCCTGGAGTTGCGTTACAACCTGCCGGCCGATCGGGTTCCTTCCTACGCCGACAGCTACCACGGCCTGGCTTCGCGTGGCGGGTCCCAGAGTGTCGCCAACTGTGCTTCCTGCCACGGCGTGCATAATATCTTCCGCTCGAACGATCCGCGATCCACGGTGAACGCGGCGAATCTCTCGAAAACGTGCGGCAATTGTCACGCCGGTGCGGGCGAGCACTTCGTCATCGGACCCGTGCACGTGCGCACTACCACCGGTCCTGCGTCTCCCATCGTAAAGTGGATCCGTTGGACTTACCTGGCGCTGATCCCGCTGACCCTTGGTTTCATGATCGTGCACAACCTGCTGGACTTTCTCATGAAGCTCATCCGGCGGCAACCGCGGCATGAAACTGGCGCCCAAGTCTCCCGGATGAATCTAAACTTCCGCATTGCCCACGCCGGCGTGGTCCTCAGCTTCCCCACGCTAGTTATCACGGGCTTTGCACTCAAGTTTCCCGAAGCTTGGTGGGCGCGTCCGCTATTGCTGCTGGAGGGGCACTTCGCGTTCCGCGGAGCGGTCCATCGGGGAGCGGCGGTTGTATTGGTCGTTTCCACTCTCTACCATGTGATTCACCTCTCGATAAACCGGCGAGACCGATTGTTCCTGAAGGCGATGCTGCCCGAACCGAAAGATGTAATCGATCTGGTGCAGGTGTTTGCCCACAATCTGGGACTCTCGAAAGTAGAGCCGCAGTTCGCGAAATTCAACTATGCCGAGAAGGTTGAATACTGGGCCTTCATGTGGGGCACGGTGGTGATGACGGTCTCCGGCTGTCTGCTGTGGTTTAACAATTTCACTCTGCGCCATTTCCCCAAGTGGGTGTCGGATGCCGCCACCGCCGTGCACTACTATGAAGCGCTGCTCGCGACGTTCTCGATCCTGCTGTGGCACTTCTACATGGTGATCTTCGATCCTCTGGTCTATCCCATGGATACGGCTTGGCTCAACGGCAAAGTCCCAGCCGATCATTACCGCCATTCCCGCCCCGCATACTTCCGTGCCCTGGAGAGGGCTCACCTGGTCAAGTTACCCACTGACCCTGCTAACTCGGAAGCAGAGCAACGGGATGCCGACGCTCCGAAAGACAATCCACCGGCAAAGACTTAGGCTGCCGCAGCAAAAATGCGGACAAGCTACGGAGCGCAAGAGCGCGGATTGCGCCGCGCCCTCGCGAAGTCCGAACCGAACCCACCCTAGCCTAGCGTTGCCCAGTTCGTCCGAATGCGAATCACGGGCATGGGTGTGGCGTGGGCGGAGTTGCGGGGATGCCGGGGATGTGTGTGGCCGGAGTTCCCGGCGAGCCGTCGATGGCCGGCGTTCCGGGAATGTCTATGTCGGGTGTCCCCGGAGTGCCGGGTGTGTAGCAGATGCCGGGGTCAGTGTAAGGCGGCGGTGGCGGCGGTTGTGGACGCTGAGCGATAGGCAGTGTGGGAAGTGGGTGCTGTTCGGAATCGCGGACAGCGTCGGCGGTTTGCTCCTCCTCCAGGATCAAGGGATGCTGTAAGACCACTTCGACGGGAGAACCAACGTCGAGAAAGAAATGGTGGGAACTGGTGGCAAGCAGTAAGGCGGCCACGAAGCCGATGCTCCCGCCAATCGCCGCGCCCATCACCGTGTCCTTTCCCTTGTCAGGCGGCCCGGTTACGCTCGAGGTCAAACAACCCGGCGGCGGTCCGGTGCAGCCGGGCGGCAGAGTGCTGGTGATGGTGTTGGGTTGCGAACTGGCGGCGGAATGGCCGATCAACGACCCCAAACCAGCCCCCGCTAAGGGCATCGCGACCGCTCCAAAGATGTGGCCTTTGCCAGGATCTTTCAGAGCGTAGCCTTCGTCGCTCTCGAGGGTGATGGGTCCAGAGACGGTGGCGACGTAGCCGTCGGGGTAGGTGATCGACATCGATTGAAGATAGAGTTCGCCGCGACTGCCATTGCGGCCGAGCTTATCCACTTTGCCTTGCACGAGTATGCCCTCTGGGATGACCACTCGATTGCCCGAAGCGATGGGAGAAATGACCTGGGCATAGATGTCGTCTCCGCGATGAATGTACCGGCTCTGGATCGGATGAGTCAGCACCAGGGCAATGCTCGTCCCGGCGGGAACGGTGATGGAAGTGGCTCCAGACGCGGGTTTTGCGGATGCGAGCGCGTTGGGTGGAGTGGTTTGCGAATCCCATTGCGAGGCAGTCTGCAACTGCGCAACAGAAGACAACGCAACCAACAGAATGGTGGTGAAGGCGAGGTTTTGTTTGATTCTTGTCTTGGCCAGAGATAGGAAGCCGACCAAGCTCGGCACTGTACGAAGACAGCGATCGTTGCCAGACATGTGGTACCTCCTGTTGATGTCCGTTGAAGACTGACGCCTTCAACTCGGGTGGCGCTTAAGGAGTGGTGTGCACGCCCTGGTTCAGTTAACCGCAATGCACCCAGGATGTTGCATAGAGATTGGTGAAGAATTGAAAAGGTGAGAAGAGTTTTGTAAAGGTGAGTCGAAACGCGTGATTGGAATCACAAAGCCACTGCTGCGCCGCGCTCGCTGAACCGCCGAGTCTGTCGTGCTCCACACGAGCGTCGCGGAAATCCGCGAGCCGCATCGTTTACAATCCTCGCTTATGTTCTATCGCTCGGATAATCGCGTTATCGATCAGTTGCGTCCCGTCGTGATCACTCCAGACTTCATTACCACCGCCGAAGGGTCAGTCCTTATTGAGGTAGGGAACACGCGAGTGATTTGTACCGCCTCCATCGAAGAGACGGTGCCCTCGTTTCTAAGGAACTCAGGCAAGGGATGGATCTCGAGCGAGTATGCGATGATTCCGCGCGCCACTTTAACGCGGACGCCGCGCGAAGTGGCCAAGGGACGGCAAAGTGGGCGCACCCATGAGATCCAGCGGTTGATTGGACGCTCGCTGCGCGCGGTGACCGATCTGGCGCGCCTGGGCGAGCGCACCATCTGGATTGACTGCGACGTGATTCAGGCCGATGGCGGCACGCGCACGGCTGCGATCACGGGAGCTTTCGTCGCGTTGGGGCTGGCCCTCGAAAAGCTGGTGGAAGCCGGAACGTTGACCTCGGTGCCGTTGAAAGACTTTGTCGCCGCAGTGAGCGTGGGAATAGTGGACGGAGAAATCCTGCTCGACCTATGCTACGAAGAAGACTCCCGCGCCGACGTGGACATGAATTTTGTGATGACTGCCGGGCACAAGATGGTGGAAGTGCAGGCCACCGCAGAACGGCAGGCATTCGACGAGGCGCAGTTCGCGAAGATGCTCGCTTTCGCCCGTCAGGGGGTTCAGTTGTTGATTGCCAAGCAGCAAGCTCTGCTTAACGGACTGACGCTGAGGCAGTGAGCCGCTCACCGTTTGTACTCCCGCATCTCTGGCGGGCGACGGGCGAGAGAGAGATCCTCCGCGCAGACTGGATCCACCCCTATTCCCAAAACGGGAAAACCAAGGCAGTTTTGTCCCAAAATGACCCGCATCACCCACCCCAAAGGTTCCGCCGCGTGTACTCTAAAAGTGCACCGCTTGATGTCCGTTAACAGGAGGTGACCGCGCAAGTATCGAGGTTGTATGGGGCTGTTCACCCGGGTGCATCTGTTCTCTGCTTTGCCGCAGCATGGGGTAACTGTCCCAAGTGACAGCCCCAGGATGGCTCTCCGCAAGCTGGTGAATGCGGCTGGATTCGCTTTATCGAGGGTATTCGTTTTCGGCAGTCCGACCGATAGTGATAGACCTGCTGCCCGCGCAGGTGCATACTGCTCTGTAGGTCCATTCATACCGCAGGTTCTGGTAGAGCCAGGGCAGATCTTCCCCCACCCCTCGGGCTCTGACGCGATTTACAAGAGGTCGCAGTGAGCACCCCATCCGAGTCCCGTGACATTCGGAACTGCAGGCTATTCGCGCGTGCAGCGAGCGCGGCAACCATGCTTGTCGGGACTCTCGGACTTCTGGGATGGTTGCTCGGCATTCCCGCCCTCACCGGCGCCTTTCCCGGGCTGGTCGCAATGCAGCCCAACACCGCCTTATGCTTTGTGCTCGCCGGACTCTCTCTCTGGCTGATTCAGCTACGCCCAGGCGAACCTGCCACCCCGCGCATTCGACTCCGCGCGGGACAAGTTCTGAGCGGTGCGGTTGCTTGGATGGGCCTGCTGACCCTCGCAGAAAGTCTCTTCCATTGGAATCTGGGCATCGATGAAGTTCTATTTCACAGAAGCCTTCTGGCCACGGGAGTCCTGCATCCCGGACGTATGTCGGCAGAGGCCGCGCTGGGCTTCTCGCTTCTGGGCGTCAGCATGGTATTGGTGACGACCCGCAGGTTTTACTTGGCGCAAGCCCTGTCCGTATTCACAGCTCTGAACGGATTTGTCGCATGCGTCGGCTATCTCCTCGGCGTTCGTTCGCTCTACAGCATCGTGGCTTACTCTCCAGTAGCGCTCCAGACGGCCCTCCTGTTCGTGGTCATGGCACTGGCTATTCTGGCGCTACGCCCGACTCTTGGCTTAATGGCAACCCTTACCAGCGAGTACATCGGTGGTGTCCTGGCGCGTCGAGGTTTGCCTTTGGTGGTCGCGCTACCGATATTATTCGGCTGGGTTCGGTGGCGCGGTGAATTTGCCGGGCTTTATGGCACGGAATTTGGAGTTGCCGTCCATGCCTTGAGCGAAGTAGTGGCGTTCTCCGTGCTCCTGTGGGTGAGTGCGATGTGGCTCAACCGGGTTGACCAGGAACGCCGCGACGCCAAACGGCGCAATTACGATCTAGCCGCCATTGTGGCTTCTTATGACGAGACCATTTTCACCAAAGATTTGACGGGCACGATCGTCAGGTGGAATCCTAATGCCGAAGCGCTCTACGGATATAAGGCCGAGGAAATCGTAGGCAAACCGGTCTCCACCATCGTTCCGCTGGAACTGCAGGAGGAATCGAAGCAATTCCTGCAGGAGACTGCTGCGGGGCGGTTGGTGACTCGCGAAGAAACCGTGCGCCGGCGCAAAGACGGGACCCTGATTCACGTATCGCTGATCCTCTCGCCGGTGCGGGATCCCGAAGGCCGCATTGTGGGCGCCTCTACCATTGCCCACGACATCACCGCCCGCAAGCGGACTGAGAAAACACTGCGGGAATACGAGAGAGTGGTGGAAGGCTTGGAAGAGATGATCGTGGTGGTGGACCGCGAATACCGCTACGTAATAGCCAATCGCGCGTTCCTGCACTATCGGTGCATGGAGCGGGAACAGGTCATAGGCCGCCTCGTCGAGGAAGTGGTGACGAGAGAGGTCTTTAAAACCCTCGTTAAAGGAAAGATGGATGAATGTTTCCGGGGGGAAATCGTTCAATATGAGTTCCGTCATGAGTATCCGGAACTGGGCGAGAGAGACTTTTTCGTGTCGTATTTCCCCATCGAGAGTTCCACGGGCATCGATCGGATCGCCTGTGTCTTGCAGGACATCACCGATCGCAAGCGGGTGCAGGAGGAGTTGCGCAAATCGGAAGAGAGGTTCAGCAAAGCCTTTCGCAGTTGCCCCTTGCCGATGGCGATTTCGACGGAAGGGGACGGGCGGTATCTGGACGTGAACGAGGCATTCCTCAAGATGCTTGGGTACGAGCGAAACGATGTGATTGGGCGCACCGCTTCAGATCTGGGCATTTGGGCACAACCGTCGCTTCGTTTGGAGATGATCCAGCAGTTGGCGGAAAGCGGACGGGTTACCGGGTTCCATACGCAATACTCAACCGCAGCAGGACAGATTCGGGAAGCAGACGTGTCGGCGGAACGCATCGATCTCGACGGACAACCCTGTGTGCTGGCGATTGCGCGCGACATCACGGAGACCCGGCGACTGGAAGCGCAGTTCCGCCAAGCCCAGAAAATGGAAGCGGTAGGACGATTGGCTGGAGGTGTGGCGCATGATTTCAACAACATGCTGGGTGTGATTATTGGTTACAGCGATTTGTCGCTGGGTCTGGTTGAACCGGAAAGCCTGTTGAACGGGTATCTAGTGCAAATCAAGAAGGCGTCGAACCGGGCAGTCTTGCTGACGCGGCAGCTTCTGGCTTTTAGCCGGCGGCAGGTTGTCTTTCCCAAAATACTGGACCTCAACGAAGTGGTGGGCAGCGTGATGAGCCTGTTGCTGCGAATGGTCAGCGAGGATATTGCGGTTTCGTTCCGGCCGACGGTCCCGATTGACTGCATCAAGGCTGACCCCGGTCAGATTGAGCAGATCCTGATGAATCTGGTGGTAAACGCACGCGATGCGATGCCGAGCGGCGGCGAGATCGTCATCGCGACAGGGCATGCTGAAGTCGACGAACTCTACGCTTCCCAGTACCTGGATTCCCAGATCGGAAAACACGTTGTTTTGACCGTCAGTGACACCGGCTGCGGGATGGACGAAGCCACAAAATCGCAGATCTTCGAGCCTTTCTTTACCACTAAGGGAGTTGGACTGGGCACCGGGCTGGGACTATCGACCGTAGACGGAATTGTGAAGCAGAACGGAGGCAACATCTGGGTGTACAGCGAATTGGGCAAGGGCACAACGTTCAAAATTCACTTTCCGAGAGTGGCCGAGAAAGCCGAACCTCTGGTTCGCCGCTATGAGGCGGTGGAATCTCCGGGAGGATCGGAAACCATCTTGGTGGTGGAAGATGATAGCCCTCTGCGCGAACTCGTAGTCAGAATGCTGCAAGAGGCGGGTTACCGGGTCCTCGAAGCAAAAAGTGCGGAAGCCGCGCTGGTCATGGTCCAGACTCCCGAGCCAGCGATCGATCTGCTGCTCACGGACCTCATCATGCCCGGAAAAAGCGGCATTGACCTTCTGCAACAGATCAAGACCCTCCGCCCGCATCTTTGCTCCTTGTTCATGTCGGGATACACCGCCGATCTGGCTGCTTTGCGTGGCGTATTGCTGCCGGAGGCTGCGTTCCTGGAGAAGCCGTTCACCCGAAGTTCGCTGCTCGCGAAAGTTTATTCGGCGCTGCACAGCGCGTCTGCAACCCAGCAGCCCCAATCATCACCTTCTTCGGATAAGCGTCTTTCGCGGGGCCGGGGAGTGTGAAAAAGGCTGTCGGTAGGAAATCCCGCCTACGCGATCCAAACCGTCTTGATGTTCATGAACTCACGAATGCCGTTGGCGGCTAGTTCGCGGCCGTGTCCGGACTGCTTGACCCCGCCGAATGGGATGCGGGGATCGGAGGCGACCATCTTGTTGATGAAGACCATTCCCGCCTCGAGTTCGTTGATGAAACGTTCGCGTTCGCGGTCGTCGGTTGTCCAGGCGCTGGCTCCAAGCCCAAAGCGGCTGTCGTTGGCGAGGCGAATAGCTTCGTCGATATCTCTGACCCGGAATAACGAGGCGACCGGGCCAAAGAATTCTTCGCGGTAGGCCGGCGACTCTTTCGGAATCTCCGTCAAAACCGTGGGCGCATAGTAATTGCCGGGCTGCTTCAGAGGATGCCCGCCGGTTAAGATCTTGGCCCCCGCTTTTACGGTTTTCTGCACGTCGGCATCGAGCGAGGTGACGGCGTCGGCGGTGGCCAGCGGACCCAGTTCCGTCTTCTCGTCGAAGGGATCTCCTACGCGCAGATTCTTCATGCGGGCGACGAACTTGCGTTCGAATTGCTCGGCAATGGGTTCGGCGACGATGAAACGTTTCGCCGCAATGCAGGACTGGCCGTTATTGATGACGCGAGCCTCCACGGCCGTGGCCACGGCAGCGTCGAGATCGGCGCTGGGCATCACGATAAAAGGATCGCTGCCACCCAGCTCCAGGACAACTTTCTTGATGCGCTTCGCAGCCGCAATTCCGACCTGAATGCCGGCCTGCTCGCTTCCGGTGAGCGTGGCCGCGACTACGCGCGGGTCGTTGAGTATTGCGTCCACCTGCTGCGAACCGATGAGCAGGGTCTGAAACGCACCTTGAGGGAATCCAGCCTCGAGAAAAATCTTCTCAATCGCCAGCGCGCATTGGGGTACGTTCGAAGCGTGCTTCAACAATCCCACATTGCCCGCCATCAGCGCCGGAGCGGCGAAGCGAAACACCTGCCAGAAGGGGAAGTTCCACGGCATCACGGCGAGAATGGGGCCAATGGGGCGGTAGCGAATAAAACTTTTCTTGGCGCCGGTTTCGATAATTTCATCGGTAAGGAAGCGCTCGGCATTCTCGGCGTAGTAGCGGCAGCCTCCCGCCGACTTCACCGCCTCGGCCACGGCCGCTTTGTAGGGCTTGCCCATTTCGAGCGTCATTAAATGAGCGAACTTCTCTTTGTCGCGCTCGAGGATCTCGGCGGCCTTCACCAGCCGGCGGGCGCGCTCGGCGAAGGGAGTCTTACCCTCGGCATGGAAAGCGGCGACTGCCAACTGGAGCTTCTGCTCAATCTGGGCGCCGGAAAGCGGTTCAAAGGTCTGGATTACTTCGCCGGTGGCGGGATTCGTAGTGGCAATGGCCATGATGAATGCTTCCTTCCGAATGGGGTGCATGAGATCGCTAAAAGCCGTCGGCTTATTCTCTGCCTGCGGGCAAGGAGATGGAAAGCCTCAGCGGTCATACCACTATACCATTGCTCGCACGGCGCTTCGCTGTCTCACCGGCCATCTGGCTCCACTAAGAAATCATTCGCCAGTTTGACGAACAAGACAAATCATAAAGGACTCCCTGCATCATTCAGGGCTCGATCAACTCCTCTAAGAGAGGATGCTTTGCCGCGGAAAACGGATTGGCGACAGTCACTCCATTCCACGTGAAGCCCGGCTGAAGATCCTCGGAGAGCAGAAGACGGCACCCGGCGGCTGCAGCGGCGGCGAAAATAACGGCGTCCCAGAGGCTGAGGTTGTGGCGCGCGGCTAAATCGGTGCCGGCGATTAGAATCGCGGGTGAGGTCTCGATCAGGGGAAAGGCGTCCTGCCAGCTTAAGATCGCGGCGCGCGCGCGTTCCGGCGAACGGCCCGCCTTGCGCACTAGGACGTGGAAGAGTTCTCCTAGCGCTTGGACGGGCAAGAAGGTGGCGTTGGCGGGCAGTTTAGCGATGATTTCGAGTGCGGTATTCTTTCTCGCAGCGCCGTTGACCCCCTCGGCGTAGGCCAAAACATTGGTATCGAGTGCCAGCCTCACGGTATCCGCCTAGTCGTATAGATCGTCCCTTTTCCAGCGGCCTATCTTGACGACGCGCTCAGCTCGCAAGCGGGTCAGCAGCGATGCTCGGGCGCGCACCGCGGTGGCCTGGTCCTCTTTGAAGGGAGCAATGCGTGCTACAGCCTTGCCATGGCTAGTCACAACATAGCTTTGTCCTTCGCGGACGTCCCGCAGCAGCTGAGAAAATTTCCGGTTCGCGTCGGCAGCCGAAATTGCCTTCTCCATGTTCCAACCTCGAAGTAGTTATATTACCTACTTTTAATGAAGTCTGTCAATGCGCTTTGGTTTACAATTAACTGTCCCAAGCATTCATCTCTTCAGTACTGATTCGGAGGAATCTCATGAAGCTTACCCCTGGAAAACTTGCCGGTCTTAGAAAAGTCTCGAACGAACATGGTGTGATTGCTGCCGCTGCGATGGACCAGCGCGGGTCGCTGCAGAAGTCGCTGGCCAAAGAAAAAGGCGGCGAAGTCAGCGACGCCATGATGGAAGAATTCAAGATACTGGTCACCGAAGTTTTGACGCCCCATGCCAGCGCCATCCTGCTCGATCCGGAGTGGGGACTGCCGGCTTCGAAACGCCGGGCCAAGAACGCCGGCTTGCTGCTCGCTTACGAGAAGACCGGTTACGACAAGACCGGTCCGGGACGATTGGGAGATTTGTTGGATCACTGGTCGGCGCGACGGCTGAAGGAAGCGGGCGCGGACTGCGTGAAGATTCTGCTTTACTACACTCCATTCGATCCCAAGGACGTGAACGACAAGAAGCACGCCTGGGTGGAACGAATTGGCGACGAGTGCCGCGCCAATGACATCCCCTACTTCCTGGAGTTCGTTGGCTATGACGAGGGCGCGGACGAGAAGGGTTTGGAATACGCCAAGAAGAAGCCGCACATTGTCACCGAGAGCATGCGCGAGTTCAGCAAAGACCGCTATGGCGTGGACGTGCTGAAGGTCGAGGTGCCCGTCAACATGAAGTTCGTCGAGGGCGTGCAGTGCTTCGGCGGGCAGAAGGCTTACTCAAAGAAAGAAGCGATCGACCTGTTCCATAAGGCAGCGAACGTCGCCACCAAGCCGTTCATTTATCTTTCGGCAGGCGTGAGCAATGCGGAATTCAGCGAGACGCTGGAACTGGCGGGCGAATCAGGAGTGAAGTTCAACGGCGTGCTGTGTGGACGCGCGACCTGGAAGGATGGCATCCCGATCTATGCCAAGCAGGGCGCCGCGGCGTTCCGCAAGTGGCTGGAGACTGAAGGGGTAAAGAACATCAACAACGTCAACGGCAAGCTGAAGGCCGCGACTTCGTGGCACTCGATTTACGGAGTGGAGCCGGCGCTCGTCGGGGCGTAAGTCTTGGTTTGAGTGTGTGGGCGCGGGCTATTTGCCCGCGCCCTTTTTCTTTAACGCATCTTGAGCAGGAGAGTTTATGGAGTCAAAGACTCAGACGGCACTGATTACCGGCGCATCCGGAGGCATTGGATATGAACTGGCAAAACTTTTCGCGCGCGATCATTACAACCTTGTGCTGATCGCACGCAGCTCAGACAAGCTGAATCAAGTGGCTACCGAACTGCAAGGGCAGTACGGAGTCACCGTGAAAACGATCGCGCTCGATCTGGCCGAGTCAGCGGCTCCTAAGTTTCTTTTCGACCAGTTGCAGCGCGAAGAAGTCGTGGTCGATGTGCTGGTGAACAACGCGGGATTTGGCGGGTTTGGCGAGTTCGCCTCGATGCCTGAGGAAGAGATCCTGGGGCAGATTCACCTCAACATCACGGCGCTCACATATCTGACCCGGCTGTTCCTTCCGCCGATGCTGTCGCGACGCAGGGGCAAGATCATGAACGTGGCTTCCACCGCGGCTTTTCAGCCGGGGCCGCTGATGGCAGTGTATTACGCGACCAAGGCTTATGTGCTTTCGTTATCGGAGGCTCTGGCGAATGAAGTGGCGGGATCGGGCGTGGTGGTGAGCTGTTTCTGTCCAGGAGCTACCGCTACGGGCTTCGCGAAGCGGGCGGGCACGGAGGACTCGCGGCTGTTCAGGAAACTCCGTCCGATGAATGTGGAAGTGGTGGCGCGGGATGGGTACCGGGGGTTGATGGCGGGGCGAACGGTAGTGATCTCAGGGGTGCAGAATTGGCTGGTGGCTGAGTCGGTGAGGTTCGCGCCGCGGAAAATGGTGACGGCGATTTCGCGGTGGGTGGCGGAGAAGGTGGAGTAGGCGGCAGATAGCGCGAGCTGCGCCGGCGAAGGAACAGATTCGAGATTGGCCTAATGTTCCCACCGGAACATTCGCGCTAATGTTCCAACTGGAACATTTGTGCATGCAGTAATGACTGTATAGTTTCGTATGTACAATCCTGTCTAAGTGATGGGAGCCGTGGCGGTTACGAAAAGTCGGACGGGAGACGGTCCTGGGCCGAATCGTCGAACGGATACGGCGTCGGTTTGGGCGACTCCAACGGGCGGGAAATCTGCGTGGGAAGGACTCCAATTTATGGAGCTGGGGACCCGAAGATGTGGGCGATTCTGCCATAGACTCTAACCTAAATGGCTAGCTAGCAGGCTGCTGAAAAACTCTTTTCGATGACCGAATGCTCCCTCGGTGGCTAAAGCCGCTATTGAAAACAAGCTACTTTTCGCAGCGCTGAAGCGCTGCGCCACCCAAAATCAATGGTGCGACCGAGTTTTCCAGCAGCCAGCCAGGAAACTCCCAGGACACTACCCTTTTTCGCCCAATCGACTAAGATTTTGAGGCCCCCGCACAGCGGGGTGGGCCATGAAAATCCCCTCTTCACCGAGAGAATTGGCAGGGTGTTACGAGGTTCGGCGAGTCCTCGGAGGGCACCATTTGCAATCGATATCCAAGTTTAACTTTCGAGGTTAGAGCGCTTGGAGAAAAGAGGCGAACTGCAAACCCGCACCGAATCCAAACCGCAGCTGGTTGAGCAGATCAAGGTCTATCTGCGTTCGGGGGACTACTCTCGCGCCCTGGATTTGTTGCAAGGCACAGCCGCGGAATTTCCCAACGATGCGGAGCTGTCCGAGCTGGAAAAGCTCGCCCGTGATGGCGTCAAGCGCACTGCCGAAGCTAACCGTCTTATCACCGAAAGCCAGGAACTATTCGCGCAGCAGAAGTCCGGCGAAGCGATTCAGTTATTGCGCGAAGCCTACGAGCTGGATAAAAACAATTCTCTCGCCCGCGCCATCCTGGCCAATGCCCTGGTCGAGCACGCACAGTCGGTCGTAGAAACGAATTGGTTGGAAGCCGAGACGCTGACCAATCAGGCGCTCAAGTTGAACCCCACACATCCCACAGCCAAAACGATTCGCAGCCTAATCGAAGACCAGAAAAAAGCAAGCTCTGTGGAGGATTGGGTAGCGCGTGCGCGCAAGCTACAGTCCTCCAGCGATCTATTCGCAGCCTTGGCTTGGGTGGCAGAGGGATTGGCCGTTCATCCCGACAATGCCAAGTTGCTTCAGATTCAGGATGCAATCCAGCGCGACCAAGGGGCTCGGCGGCGCCAGGCCCGCCGCAGCGACGTGGAAGACCTGCGGCGCATGGAGCGTGCAATCGATGAGGCCGCTGACGTTGCAGCAAAACAAGCATTAGCCGAGCGCATCCAAGGGGTGGCGGCCAAGCATTGGACGGATGGAGAGATTTTATCCGTCGCCAATCGCCTTCTGCACCGGCTGGGATTTGTCCCCCAGGACAGCTCAACCGCCTCGCCGCTCAACAAAAGCGCGACCGTCATTTTTCACGTCCCGCGCCCCAGCGCTCCGGAGGCTGCACGCGCCGATAGCAGCCAGATTCTGCCAAGCCCGGTTACACCCGCGAACGCTCCGACCGCGAACACGCCGACCGCTATTGTTCCGCCTAGCATTGCTTCGCCCAGCAACGTTTCGCCCAGCAATGTGCCGCTGGACAAAGTGCCGACCGCTCCCCCAGAGCCGCAACTCCCCCCAACACAAGCCACCACCGTTCCCGGCACCGAGCCTTCCGCACCGGCAGCCAAAGTCACATCCCCATCGTCGTCATCCCTGCCAAAACAGCCTACGAGGTCGAACTCCACAACGCTGATCGTCGTCTCCGCCGCCGCGATAATCCTGGTGGCAGCGACCTTCTTCTTTACGCGAAAACATTACGCTCCGCCAGTGGCGAAGGCTCCATCAGCGGCTGCCACACCGGTCTCGGTTCCTACCGTCTCTTCTCCGGCCGTCTCCGCGCCCTCCGTCCCCGTACCTTCCGTCTCCGCACCGGCACAACCAACTCCCGAACCATCTCTGCCTGCTTCGGGTGTGCCTTCCGCCACCGCCGCCGGAAAAATCAAGGTCGATGACCAGCCGCCCGCGGACTCCGGCCGCAACCTGGGCACGCTGCTTGTGGTTGCCGGTCAAGACGACGCAAGAGTTTTTGTTGACGGAAAACTTCAAGGGCAAGTCACTCGATCCGGACAATTGCGACTGCCGAATCTCGAGCTCAAGGACCACGTTGTACAAGTCTCCAAGAGCGGCTTTCAGGATCCTCCGCCGCAGAAGGTCCGCATTCGGAGGGGCGAACAGGCCAAGCTTGTCTTTAACCTGCAACCTCAGAATCTGCAACCTCAGAACCTGCAACCTCAGAATCTGCAACCTCAGAATCTGCAGCCGCAGCCTCGCCTAGCCCCGCTGACCACCCTGCAACCTCGCCTGGCCTCGCTGACCATCCAGGGCGGCGCTCCTGGAACCACGGTTCTCGTCGATCAAACTCTCGTCGGCACCATTCAGCCCGATGGCACGCTTTCCGTTTCAACCGTCAATCCGGGAGACCATACCGTCGAGCTGCGCAAAGAGGGATTCAAGCTCCGGCAGTTCAAGAAACAATTCGCCGCGGGCGGAACCATAACTCTCGCTGCTGCGGATGCCGCGCTGGAAGCCGCACCGGAATCCTCGCTGGGCGAATTGAAAATTACCTTCGCGCCCGCCGACGCCACGGTTGCAATCGCGAAAGGTGGGCTGCTGAAAATGGTGAGCAGCGGCGTGCCGCTCAATCTTGCCGCCGGAACTTACACGCTTACTGCGCGAACCGCCGAAAAGTTCACGCGCACGTCTACGCTCGAAGTCATCGGGGGGCAAACCAAGACTCTGGATTTGTCTCTCGCCCCGAGTGGTATGTCGAAGTGGGATGACCCTGGCTCTTGGAAGCATGAGGGAGATGCTTTCACTCGCAAAGGCGGGGACTTCGTCCTGTACGGAGTCGTTCCCGCCTCGGGCACATTTGTTTTTTCCGCGATGCTTACCAAGGGTCACCTCTTGCAATGGGTGCTCGACTACAGTGACCCCAAAAACTACGTCCTCTTCCAAATGGACGACAATAACTTCTACCGCACCGTCATTCGCAACGGGGAGAAAACGGACGAGATCATCGTTCCCGATAAAGGCGATAAGAAAAGCTTCCGCACTCTTCAAATTCGGGTAAGCCCCACGGAGCTCGTCCACCAGATCAAGCACGGTGACCATTGGACCGTCGTGGATCGCTGGACACGGCCTGGCACCAATCTCGGCCTGGGCAAGTTTGGCTTCTACATACCCGGCAACGACCAAGTAGCGCTATCCAACTTCGCCCACTACGTTGACCTGAACATCCGCTAGCAGCATACGTCCGCACGGAAACTATCAGACGAAGGCCTTGTCGCGGGAAAACGGCGGCGGCTACTGGCTTGCCTGCAGTTGCGAGGTTAGGCGGTTGATGGCGGAAACGTCGAAGAAGGCGGTTAGGTCGGCGTGGCCGGCCAAGGTGTCGCGCTGCTTGCCTTCCACCAGAATTTTCACTTTAAGAATGCCAGGGATGTTGGCGGAGAGGGTTTGGATCATGGACGCGACGGTGAGTTCTTCGGTGAGCACGCCGGAGCGGTGACCGTCGGCGAAGGCGGCGTTGAGGTCGATGACGGCGAGGCCGGGATCGACCAGGTAGACGCTGCGGATGTCGGAGCCGGGCGGCAACGGGTGGGGCGAGGACTTGTCGAGGTAGAGGGCGATGAGGGAGCGGAGCAATTCTTCGGCACGCTGCTGGCGAACCGATGGTAGCGGAATCTGAGCGGCCTGAGCATGGAGCACGCCGTCATCGTCATAAGCGACATACAGGGTTACTTGCTCGGTGGGTCCGGCGACGGGAGCTACGACGGGACGGGTGTCGACGGAGGCGACAGGTTCGGCGGCGGCGCGTCCGCGCATGCGCCACGCATAGAGGCTCATGCCCAACACGGCCAGCACGAGCACCGAAACCGCAATGTAGAGATGGCGTGGAATCATGGTGGAATTTAGCAATTGGGAAATTGAGTAATTTTGTAATTTATGAAGCCCGAGGATTCTAAATTACCCAATTACTAAATTACCAAATTGCTAAGTTCCCTTATGGGGCGGCTGCGAGCTGGGCGCGAATGGCGACGATTCCGTTGGCCACGGCGGTGGTGATGAGTTGCTGGTAGTCGGGCGAGGTGAGTTGCGATATGTCCGAGGCGGGCGGAGCAACCTCGACGGCGATGGCTGCAGTGACAATGTTATTCAGGGGACGGAGTGGCGCGGTCAGAGTGCGGACTGAGATCTGCTGCTTTCTCAATTCCGTGGCAACGCTGGCGGCAGCGGCTTGACTGAGAGAGATGGAGGATTGCTGGGCGGTGGTCCAGGAGCGGAACGGGCCGCGGTCGTCCTCGCTCGTGTAGGGAAGCAGCGCGGTGTAAAGGCGAACGCCGTGGCCGTTCGACGCGGCATGCAGGGCGACGTAGACGGCGGCGTGGGTGGTGTTGGCGAAAAAGGCGCGCTCGTCGAGGGAGAGGTTAGCGTCGGAATCGCGGAGGACGAGGGTGGAGATGCCGCGATTCTCGAGTTCCTGGCGCAGACGGCGGGCGAAGGCGACGGTAACGTCTTTCTCGGCGAGCGTGTTGCTGAGAGCTTCGCCACGGTCGTTGCCGCCGTGGCTGGCGTCGACTATCGCGAAGTAGCGGCGTGGGACGGAAGCGGAGGGATTGGTTGCCGGCGCTTGCGGGGCCGGGTTGGGTGCTGGAACTGCGGTTGCCGCGGTTTGAGACTTCGCGGGAGAAAGAGTGATGGTACGGCCGTCGTTACTGAAGCTGGCCGTGAGCGGGGTGGTGCTGCTGACCGTGATCTGGGCGGCGCCATTGCTTTCGGAATAAGTGGCGGAAGGAATGGTCTTGCTGCCGAAAGTGAGCGTGGGAGACGCTGGCGAGGTAATCGGCTCGTGGCTAAAAGTCATGCGCAGCTGGCCGGGCTCGGTAGCGACTGAGGGATTGACTGGCGAGGTGAAGTGAAAGATGAGTTGCGAAGGATCGTCCGGGGCCACCGAGGCGGTGAAGTGGGTGGCGATGCTGCCGATGAAAAGGCGGCCGGAGTCTTCGTGCAGAGTTGCGGGACCGCCCAGGAAGCGAGGCAGCAGGGAACTAAGGGAAGCAAGCGGAACCAGGCCGCGTCCGTTCTCTACGAGGAACTTTGCGGAGAGGTCGGCGTCGCGTCCCTGGATGCGGGCGTGGTTCTTGCCGACGGTGAAGTCTCCGAGAATGTTGTTGTAGTGGATGCGCCAGCGCGGAGGGTCGGATTTTGCGCTGACCGTGCCAAGGGGATCGAGGAGCTCCAGCAGGCCGACGTAATCATGGCCCTGGCGCTGCACGATGGGCAGGGAGTAGTTGGCAGCGTTGGAGTAGATGGAGAGATGCTTATCGGGGGGTGCGGCGGAAACGAGCAAGACGGCTACGAATAAGAGGACGGTGACGGACAAGGCCCCTAAGCTGCGAGACCGGTGGCGGGCTGCCGGGCTGCGCCCGGCTGGACAGCCGAGGGCGGCTGTCCCCACACGAGCTCCGCTAATCGAGGGCATAGACCGTCAGTCCGGTGAGGAGCTTGGGGTAGAAGTCGGTGGATTTCTGGGGCATGACTTCGCCGGCGAAGGCAATGTCGCGGACCTGCGACATGCGGCAGGGATTCATGAGGAAAGCGATATTGGCGCGTGGGCCGGTTGCGCCGCGTACTAACGACAAGGCCTCGGCGGCGTCGCGGACGTAGGAGATGTTCTGCTGATTACGGATGGATTCCTCGGAGAGGTTCAATACCTTTTCCAGTAAACACTTGTGCAGTTGCACTACGTCGAGGGCCTGCTGGCGGAGGGATAGGCCGGCGAAGACTTGCGGGGTGTTGGGATTGGGGTGGTGCAACAAGAAGGCGCGGTTGGCGGTGACGGCGAGGATGGTGGTTCCAGCGCGTCCGGACTCGCGGAGAATGGCGGTGGCACGAGGCGCGTCGAGCGAGGGATCGACCTCGTCAATGTCGAAATAAGCGCGGGCGGAATCGCGGAAGGCGTCTTCCGAAAAGGAGGTCAGACCGTAGACGACCCGGTGCGTCGGCAGGATGCGCAGAGCGGGGCTGTTCATGTTGACGAAAGTCATCATGACGAACTCGTAGGGAAATGCGCTGGAAGCGGAGTGAGCGTTGGAAGAATCGGCGGCGCGGCGTTCGTTGCGGTAGGTGAGGGCGGTTTCGTAGCGGTGGTGGCCGTCGGCGATGATGAGTTTCTTGTCGTGCATGGCGGTGCGGACGGAATCGATCAGAAGCGGATCGGAGACTTGCCAGACGCGGTGAACGACGCCGTATTCATCTTTTATCGTGATATCCGGGACTGTAGTGGCGGCAGTGGCGAGAAGGGATTCGATCCCTCCGGAATCCTCATAGAGCATGAAAATCTGGCCGAAGTGGGCGCGGGTGGCGCGGAGCAGATCGAGGCGGTCGGCCTTGGGTTTGGCCAGGGTTTGCTCGTGGCGGAAGACGACGCCGGTGGGATAGTCTTCGATGCGACCGAGAGCGATGAAGCCGTGGCGCTCGAGTTCGGCAGTTGAGCCGTCTTTGGTCGAATCAGGCAGAGTGAAGCGCTGAGAATATGCGTATAAGGAGGGAAGGGAATCCTGGCGGAGGATGCCTTGCTGGCGCCAGTCGCGGAAGTGAGCTGCGGCGCGGGAATATACATTGTTCGCCGGATTGTCACTCTCCTCGCGGCGACCAAGAATTACGCGGACGAGGTTGTAGGGGCTGGCCGCGTAATAGTGATCCTGCAAGGCGGGAGTGATCTTGTCGTAAGGTTGGGTGACGACCTGGGCAGGGGATACCTGCTGGGGATCGTAGCGAAAAGCGCGAAAGGGTTGAATGTCAGCCATGGAGAGCTTTGATTGTAACAAGATGGAGGATGGGACTGCGGGGTGTCGTAGTCAATCGGT